>Ga0351879_1027_pt1 | contig 33950 bp, 27 predicted proteins | sample BONcelFGM3001D15_FD_206782 | JGI IMG/M metagenome (GOLD analysis project Ga0351879, IMG submission 206782) | Enriched cells from coal bed in the Powder River Basin, Montana, United States - BONCAT cells FGM rep3 HSBNCT.FGM.300.1.D15 ... | reverse complement strand
AAACGCCGGCCGCACCAACGAGGGGATTAATCTTGTTCCTGGGTGACAAAAACAGGTTCATTACTTTGGCAAATATAACACCTCCGGCTGTTGCAACCAAAAACGAGAAGGCGCCCAGAACAAAAATAAGGATTGACTGGGATGTCAGGAAAACATCAGCCTGGGTCGAAGCACCCACAGTAAGACCTATAAGGATGGTCACAATATCAATCAGCGAAGTGGATGCTGTGTTGGCCAGGCGTTTGGTAACGCCAGACTCTTTCAGAATATTTCCGAAAAAGAGCATACCGAGAAGGGGGAGAGCGCTGGGAGCAATAAATGTGGTAAGAATCAGGCCTATGATTGGGAACAGCATTTTTTCAACCCTCGAAACACTTCGCGGAGGTCGCATGCGAATCATTCTCTCCCTCTTCGATGTCAGCAGTCTCATGACAGGAGGCTGCAACACCGGAACCAGTGCCATATAAGAGTAAGCAGCTATTGCTATCGGTCCGATCAGGTTTTGCACAACCTGACCATCGGGCATAATGTTGATGCCATTTGCCAGTTTTGATGAGAGGAAAATAGCTGTAGGTCCGTCGGCTCCCCCGATAATCCCGATTGCACCAGCCTCCGCCGGGTAGAATCCAAGTATCAGAGCACCTAAAAAGGTTATGAAAATACCCACCTGTGCAGCAGCGCCCAAAAGCATAAGTTTGGGGTTGGAGATCAGAGAGGAAAAATCGGTCATGGCCCCTATGCCCAGGAAAATCAGTGGTGGATAAACCCCTTTCAATACACCAAAATAGAGGTAATTCAGCACACTTCCATTTTCATAAATTCCAATCTGAAGGTTTGCATTCTGAAGAAATGGAATATTTCCTATCATGATACCTGTCCCGATGGGAATCAGCAGCAACGGTTCATATTCATAGCGGATGGCAAGGTATATGAACACAAGTCCAACGGAAATCATGACAATGTTGCCCCAGCTAACATTGGCAAAACCAGTATATCCCCAAAACTGCCTGAGTCCGTCCACGGATTCCGACAACGAATTTCCGGCTCCTGATGCGATTACTTCAAAAATAAATGGTTTAAAGATAAAAAGCAGGATTATGATGCCAAATACAGTAAATACTTTCCGCATCGCAGGAGTAGGGTGGGGTGATTTCAGGAAACTCATGGCATCAGAGTTAGGCAATTTCGATTAATATATCATTTTGTGAGACGATGTCACCGGATTTTACCCGAACCGCCTGGATTGTTCCGCTCTTCTCGGAGAGTACATTGTTCTCCATCTTCATTGCCTCCATTGTCAACAGCCTTTGACCAAGTGAAACAGTATCGCCCTCCTTGACCAGTACCTGCAGGATCGTGCCGGGAAGAGGGGCTTTAACAGCCGTGTTGACAGTTTTGGATACCTGACGGGGAATTTTTTGCTCTTTCCGAGAAGGTTGGGGATTTTCAATCCGCACAAGAGTTGGTGTTTTGGTGGTTTTCAACTCACGGTGAACCTCCACATCATAGAGGGTTCCATTGACTTCAACTTTGGCTATATTTTCATCAAAGCCCTGTATTTCAACCTCATAATTATTCCCATGGATGGTGAACTTGAACTTTTTCATTGCGCTTTACCAATTAGTTTTTGATTCCATTCATTACGCCATAGATCTTTGAACTCCACGGAGAGTATGTTTTGGAAACCTTGTGAATGGTCATTGCATATTTTTCCTCATCATGCAATTCAGTAAAATAGAGATACAGTGCTGTGCAAATTGCGGCATTTTCATCTCCTGTAAGGGATAATTCGGACTGAATCTCCGTTTTTGCTTTTCCCTTTTTTCGAAGCTTGCGACTTACAATGTATCTCTGTATTCGGGATACCCGAATCAGGATAAGGACCATCAGTGCCAGTGCTGAAAACACAACCGTGTACCCGACAACTGTCATGGAGATGGCCATCATGTCGATGTTAAAAATATCGAATGTGATATTGTTGCAAAAGATCATAGGCTGTGTTTTTCGGGTTAAAGAGGAATGTTGGAGTGTTTTTTCGGCGGTAGAGAATCCTTTTTTGTGGCAAGGGTCTGAAGTGCCCTGATAATCCGGAACCGGGTGTTTCTTGGTTCGATCACATCATCAATAAAGCCGTTCTTTGCAGCGGCATATGGATTTGCAAACTCCTGGATGTACTCCTTTTCTTTTGTTGCGATGTAGCTTTTTCTTTCGTCAGGATCTTCAATTTCCATGATTCTTTTGCCTTCCAGAATCCCGATTGCTCCCTTTGGCCCCATTACGGCAATTTCGGCAGTTGGCCAGGCGTAGTTCATATCTGCCCGCAGCTGCTTGCAGCCCATTACATCATGCGCGCCCCCATAGGATTTACGCAACGTAATAGTAATTTTTGGAACGGTTGCTTCACCATAGGCGAACAGCAGTTTAGCTCCATGTATGATAATCCCACCATATTCCTGACTGCTTCCCGGAAGAAATCCCGGAACATCGACAAGTGTAATGATGGGGATATTAAATGCATCGCAAAACCTGACGAATCGGGCTGCTTTTCGGGAGGCATCTATATTCAGTACACCTGCCAGAAAGTTGGGTTGGTTTGCAACGATTCCACAGGGCATCCCGTTGAATCGCGCAAAGCCAACAACGATGTTTTTTGCAAAATACTGATGAATCTCCAGAAACTCCTGATTATCAATAATTGCATAGATGACCTCTTTTATATCATAGGGCTGGTTGGAGTTGGCAGGGATAATCTCATTGAGGCTGTCTTCCAGTCGGTCGGGTGGGTCGGTACACTCTATCTGGATGGGATCTTCGAGGTTGTTCTGGGGTAAAAAAGAGATCAGTTTCCGGATGACCAGGATCCCTTCATCTTCATTTTCTACCCGGAAATGTGACACACCGGATTTAGTTGAATGAACTGTAGCTCCTCCGAGGTCTTCCGTTGAGATGTCTTCCCCGGTGACGGTTTGGGTCACCTTGGGGCCCGTCACAAACATATAGCTGCTTTGTTCACTCATAATGACAAAATCGGTCAGTGCGGGAGAGTAGACGGCGCCTCCTGCACAAGGACCAAAAATCGCGGAGATCTGAGGAATCACGCCTGATGCGGCAATATTTCGCATGAATATTTCAGCATATCCGGCCAGGCTGTTTACCCCTTCCTGAATCCTCGCTCCGCCACTGTCGTTGATCCCGATCACCGGGGCGCCAACCTTCATTGCCTGGTCCATGATCTTGCATATCTTCTTTGCAAATGTCTCGGAAAGGCTTCCGCCGAATATGGTAAAATCCTGTGAAAAAATAAAAACAACTCTCCCGTCAATGGTACCACGACCTGTCACAACACCGTCGCCCAGGTACTCTTCCTTCTCCATTCCGAAGTTGGTACAGCGGTGTGTGACAAACATATCATATTCTTCGAAACTGCCTTCGTCTACAAGCATTTCTATTCGCTCCCGCGCAGTATACTTACCTTTGCTGTGTTGGGAAAGGATCCTTTTTTCACCGCCTCCCTGTCTGGCTTTTTCACGGTTGTCGAGGAGTTGCTGAATCTTATCAGTATGGGTCATAGCAGTTATTTTGAGCAAAATTCAATTAAAACCCCGTGAGTAGATTTGGGGTGCAGAAAGCCGATGTTAAGGCCCTCGGCACCTATGCGGGAAACCGTATCAATCCGTTGCAATCCCATATCTCCAGCTTCTTGAAGAGCTTTGTTGGCATCATCGGTAGCAAATGCAAGATGGTGTACTCCTTCACCCTTTTTTTCTATGAATTTCCCGATTGGCCCTTCCGGATTTGTTGATTCCAGCAGTTCTATTTTGGTCTGACCAATTTTGAAGAAGGCTGTCTTAACATGCTGATCTTTGATCTCTTCGATGGAATAACATTGGATTCCCAGTAACTTTTCGTAGTATGGAATCATCTCATCCAGACTCTTTACCGCAATACCAATGTGTTCAATATAATTGATATTCATATAGTTATTTGTTAATAAATGAACAACAAAATTATTGATAATTCTGATATCAAAAAAGAAAAAAGCTGTAATTATTTTAGAAATATTTCTTTTTGAACCAGAAAGCGAGGCTTAATATTGACATGGATCAGCCCGCCGAAGAAACATCAATTCATCGTGGATAGTTGTTTTAGAATCGCTATTCATGCGTAATGCCCTGGTGTTTTCGCAAAACGGCAAGCTGATTTTCACGCTCCGGGAAACCTGAGGTTGCTTTGTGTGTCATAACTTGTGTATCTTTATCCGAGATTTGATAATCTATCTAAACTACTATTTTTGAAACACCTAGAAATTGAACGCAAATATCTGATTGACACGGAGTTATGGGGTCATGCGGTCAAGCCGGAACCCCGAGTTCTTGTCCAGGGATACCTCTGCAAAGATGATCACAAGGTAGTCCGGGTCCGGATTGTCCGGACTACGGCAGGAGAAAGGGGATATATGACCATCAAAGGGAAGATGCAGAACCTGGGGCGGCCCGAGTTTGAATATGAGATTCCTCCAGAAGAGGCAAAAGATCTTTTGGCTTTAACTCTGTATCCTCCTATTGAAAAAACCCGGTACAAGTACCTTTATAAGGGCAAGATCTGGGATGTGGATATCTTTCATGGCAGCAACGAAGGATTATATTTAGCCGAGATTGAGCTGGATGATCCCAACGATGCAATTGATTTCCCGGAATGGATAAGAAAAGAGGTTTCGAACGACCCAAGGTACTACAATGCCTATCTTTCAGAACATCCATATACTACCTGGAAATAAAAAAGGGAGGTCGTATTAGGGCTCCCTATTCGTAATTCTAAGTATGTACTTTAAGTAGTGGAGCATAAGGGAGTCGAACCCTTGACCTCTAGACTGCCAGTCTAACGCTCTAGCCAACTGAGCTAATGCCCCAAAGGGATTGCAAAGGTAAATAATTTTACATTTGCGTAAAAATTTCCTTTGAAACGTCTTTTTGCAGCGATCAAAACAACTCCCAACCCAGGATACATTGACAGTTACCGATCCCTTCAACTCGCCCTCAAACAACATAGTATCAAATGGACAGAGGAGAAAAACCTTCATATTACCCTTAAATTTTTCGGAGAATCAAGTGAGGGGATGATTCCGAATATTTGTTGTGTGATCGATTCGGTTGCATCAGAACTTACCGATTTTTCGTTCAATTACACCGGACTGGGGATTTTTGGCAGTAGATATAATCCACGAGTAATCTGGTCTGGCATCCAGCCTTATGAGGAAGTTTCTCAGATCATTCAATGTTTGAAAAACAAGCTGACAACAATAGGAATTTCCGACGACCGGCAAAACCCGGTTCCTCACCTGACACTTGGACGAATCAGGTCATTGCAAGACCGGAGATTATTTCAAAATGCATTAGATTTGTATAAAAACCTATCCTCGGCCCCAATGATGGCCAAAAAAATCATTCTTTTTGAAAGCATCCTTCTTCGCTCAGGACCCGAATACCATGTAATAGAATCGTTTCCGTTTAAAAAATAAATTCCCCCGGTCAATTCATCAACCAGGGGAATTTATCATGAGCAAGAAAAATTCTGTTGGCCTCTTTCAGCCCATCGGAGGGTCCTTTTTTTCCATATTCCTGGCGATAAAGTGAAAAAGCACAAGACTGATTCCACCGCACAGAAAGACCATTGAGAAAAATGATTCTTCTTCTCCCATGGCTGTATAAAGTGCCAGAATTCTTCCAATAAAGATGCCTACACCGATTCCTATCAGTAGCATTCCCCATTTCAACGCTTGGGGTACGCTCTTTCTGGTTTCGAATATAGACGCTGATTGACCTTTTTCAATCAGGTTTATTCGCTCTTTTCTTCTCAGGATAAGGTAAACAATTACAATAACTGTAGCAAAAAATGCGAACGGGATAAAAATTTCTCCATTATGCATGACAGTGAATTTTAGGGTTTAATTCTATTCTGATCCCTATGACGCATCTCTTTTAATCCAGGTTACAGTTCTGTCATTATTTTTATCGCTGAACGACAAATTTTTCAATGAAATAGCGGCCGGCATTCGACATACGGATGAAGTAAAGTCCGTCTGCAAAACCAGATACATCAATCTGTTTAGTAAATTCAACTGAAATATTGGTAAGTTTTTCAGTAAATCTTACATTACCGGTTACGTCAGTGATTTCCATCATAATTTCCGTTTCCCTACCTTTAATCCTGAGATTCAGTATCTCTTCAGCCGGGTTTGGATAAAGGGTTACGGTGGATTGCAGGGAGGATTCATTAATACCTGCACAGTCAGAAACGTAAACCGCTTTTACGGCCGGGGTTCCATCGCCACAATCGTTGGCTCCAAATACAGAAATGTCTCCAGAAACAGCAGTTGGGTCGAAATCAATGGTCACTTCATGTGTTCCCTGTCCGGATGAAACGGTTGCTCCTGCTGGCAGTGTCCAAATATACGTTGTTGCGTCGGGGATTTCAGGAACCGAATACAGGTATCCTGAATGGTTCACACAAACACTATCGCTTCCTGTCACGTCGCCTGCAGGACCAGGAAGGTTTGATGCAGTAAGTGTGCGCTGGCTGGCCGGGCTGCTGCCACATTCATTCAGTGCAACAACTTTGATATCTCCCGAGGTGGTTCCCCAAATAACAGTTACCTCCCCGGTACCTTGTCCGGAAGTAATACTGACATCGGATGGAACGGTCCATTCATAAGATGCTGCGCCTGTTACGACATCTACGCGGAATGTTGACTCAACTCCTGTACATCCCAGATCGGGACCCAGGATTGCGCCCGGCGCCGGAAGAATAGTAGAAACAGTAACATCCAATGCACTTGGGGGGCTATTGCCACAATCGTTCCCAACAATCACAGAAACCACACCTGAAGTAATTCCCCAAAGAACTTCGATTGTTGGGGAGTTTTGTCCGGTTACGATGGTTGCATTATCAGGCACGGTCCAAGAGTAAGAGGTGGCACCTGTCATGGGTTCGACCTGGTAAACAGCTGTTGAATCTTCGCAAATGCTACTGGGTCCGGTGATGGCGCCCGGTGATGGCGGTGCCGTATTTACAGTAACAAGCACACTGTCAATTGCCGTGTTGGAAGCGTTATCGGTTGCAGTAACCTTATACATAGTAGAGGCAGTGGGGGAAGCCACCGGATTAGCAATGTTCGGGTTACTCAAACCGGTGGTCGGTGTCCATGAATACGAATAAGGGGATGTTCCTCCAACAACCGATGCATTCAGTTGTGATGTCATGCCGGCACAAATGGTACCCGGATTGGCAGATGCGGTTACAAAAAATCCACTTCCAGTTTCGATTTTCAGCGTGGCAGTGCGGCGGTGAACAGGTGTGCCATTGGGGCCTTTACCTTCAAATGTTAGTGTATAGTTCCCTGCAGGAACTGACCCGCTTACCAATACCTTTACAGGCAGGGATCCCGGGAATGCGGTGATTTCAGTTCCGCTGAGATAGGAAAAGGTAATTGTTCCGGCAGTAGGAATGGGAAACACGGTGGTAGAAACAATTACAGTATCGCTGTACGCCTTCACCTCAGGAATAAGAACCGTAAATGTGCTTTCATCAAGTGGTGTATAAAGTGTGTCGCCGGTTTTATCAAGAGCCATTGCATAATCGGGGAAGTAGGCGGTCATGCTCAGAAAACTGCCATTGCGGAAGTCGGCCCAGGATGACATTGAGGTCTTGCTGTTTGAAACAATTCCACCGTAATCTCCCTGGTAACGGGGGGTTCCACCACCTCCACAGGTTGCGCAGTTGATTTTCATTTTTTTGTTTGAAATCTGGTTGTTTGTAGCAAAGGTGGCGCCTCCGTCATCAGAATAGGTTGCATAAATCAGGGCGCTGTCGGATGTTGGGGTATCGCGTGTATCCATCCAGTTGATATAAAGCCGGCCTGTTTCTTTGTCACACCAAATGGCTGGATGCCACTGGTTGTGTTGTGTTGTGTTGGCGTCGTCGTTTACACGAATTGCAGCTGACCATGTAACTCCTTCGTCATCTGAATGACGGCACCAGATATCGGGTTTGTTGCCGTCTCCCGGAGGGTCGTTTGAAGCATAAACACAATAGAGTCTTCCGCGGTTGGCTCCGTAGCTGTTGTCTGCTGCAATAAACGGGTAGGGGCGGGTTCTCATGTTTTGGACAGAATTACGTCCGTTGACATTTGTGCCGACATAACCGGAAAAGAACTGGCTTGACATATTGGAGAAAGTAGCTCCACCATCGAGAGACCGATAAAATGTATAGTTAGAAGCAAATGCGCTGCCACCATTGGTAACCACATAAACAGCTCCACCCTGAATGTTCTGGTGAGGACCAACAGCTACCATCATGCCGGGCAAGCTTTGGGTGGTTGGCTGAAACGTCGTTGTCCAGGTCAGGCCATGGTCTGTGCTGCGGGCAAAATTTCCGCCACCGTTTCTCGTCATGGTGGTGTATACGTAGTTTGCATATGGCCCAGCAGTTTGGTCAGCTGCCATCCAGTTCTTGTCAACACCAGCAATGGCTGTTACTGCCGTACTCCACGTTGCTCCGTTATCAGTGGAAACCACGACTTTACAGCCTGTAATGTTTCCATACATGTTTTCATAAAAGAGGTTCCCCAGGCTGTCGTAAGTCTGAACAGGGTCGCCCTGAACTGAAACCCCAAAGCTGGGATTGTTTATTGCCCACACAACACCATCTTCGGTGTGATGGGTCCCATTGGTGTTGAATGCCGCAAAATACCAAGATGGTATGGCGGGGTTTTCCGCAATATTACCTTCGGCAAAATCAACACCCAGACTGAAATTATCCCAATTGTCAATCGTAACCACAGATGATAACGGAGCATCTGTTTGTTGTTGTGATTGCTGAAGAAGTTCCAGTGGAATCCGGTCGAAATTTGGATCATCCCACGATTCAATGTCTTGTGCGATAGTTCCAGTTGGAACAAATAAAAACATCCATGCTACTATGACACAGAGTTTTACAAAATAGTTTGTTTGTTTCATGATGTTAGGGTCTATTTACAACTTAGATTAAATTAATACAAAAATATACTACAAAGATACAAAAACCAAAATTATTACATATATTGTAACCTGTTTTCGTTCTATACGTCTAAACACCGGATGAAATACCATGACGATATTCATTATATTGATCTAGTTCGGGCTGGAGATAATTCCGCTTTCGCTGGATTGGTTGCAAAACATAAAAACATGGTATTTTCCATTGTATTGAAGATCTTACATAACCGTGAAGATGCCGAAGAGATTGCCCAGGACTCGTTTCTGAAAGCCTTTGAATCGCTCGGATCGTTTGAGAAAAAGTCAAAATTCTCCACATGGCTTTACCGGATTGCTTACAATGCGGCTATCACAAAAACCCGGAAAAAGCGGGTAGAGTTTGTTGGTATTGACGACCGGATCATCTCTAACTATACCGAGGATGAGATTCAGGAGTATGTGGGCCGGTTTGATGCAGACGAGCAAAAGAGAATCATTGATAAAGCGCTGAAACGGCTTCCCGAAGAGGACAACCTGCTGATTACACTCTTTTACAAAGCAGAAAATTCTGTTGAAGAAATCAGTGCGATCACCCGGTTGACAGAATCAAATGTAAAGGTTCGCCTTCATCGGATCAGGAAAAAATTGTACGGAGAGATCTCGGAGATAATGAAATACCAGATGGCGGTTTAACTATATCGTGTAATTTTGTACCATCATGAAAAAGAAAGAACTATTTAAGGATGATTTTCTGACAGACCTTTTAAACAACACCACACTGGAATCTCCTTCCGATGATTTTGTAGGAAATATCATGCGCAGGGTTGAGGCAATGCCGGGTTGCCAGCCTCACAAAAAATCTTTCTATCAGGTAGCAAAACCGATCTTGCCGTGGGTATTGCTCGTGACGGTTTTTGTTGTTTCCTACTTCTTTTCGGGACTGCCTTTGGCAAAATTCATCCCTGCCGGCGAATACCTGTACGGCGTTTTATCACCATCCGTTAATGTCTTCTTTTCTTCCTTTAAAGACCTGGCCAGCAATAAGTTTTATTCTATTGCGCTGGTTGTGCTTCTTAGCGGCGGAGGCCTCTTCATAATCGAACGCCTGATCAGCCACAGGATTTCTGCAAATCGTCATTACCTGATTTAAATGATTTCGAAGGAGATTGTTGTGGATTTTAAAGCAAATCAGTTAATCCCCGTGCTGATCCTTCCACATTTGTTTAAAACTCTTCTGTGCCAGCTTGGGTAAGATTCTCCGGGGTCCCCACAATTTTTTTCCGAACCTCTTAACGGCAAAGTTCTTTAGGGCTGAGCCCGGTTTGTCAAGGACCCACCTGTGTAACATGGCATAGTTCCAGCCTCCAACCATTCTGCGCCACATGAAGCTCGTATATTTTCTTGACACTGCCTCTCTTCTGTTAAGGAGCAGAAGTTCGTGCAGCGGAATCTTTAAGGGGCAAACTTCTGTGCATTTTCCGCATAAAGACGATGCAAAGCTAAGGTGGTTATACTCTTTCATTCCCAGGAGGTAGGGTGAAATGACCGAGCCAATGGGACCCGAATAGACGGTGCCGTAGGCATGTCCGCCAATACTTTTGTATACTGGGCATTCATTTAAGCAGGCCCCACACCGTATACAGGAGAGGGCCTTGCGTTGCTCCGGATATTCCAGGAGTTCTGTCCGCTTGTTGTCAATAAGGACTACATACATCTGTTCCGGGCCGTCCGGTTCTTCAGACTTTTTGGGTCCAAACAAAACATTGTTGTAAACGGTCATCCGTTGTCCGGTTCCATGAGTTGCAAGAAGTGGATAAAAGAGGTCCAGGTCTTCCAGGGTCGGAATCACTTTTTCAATTCCGGTAACAACAATATGAATTTTAGGAAAAGCGAAGGTGAGTATCCCGTTGCCTTCGTTCTCAGTAAGGGCAACTGCACCGCAATCGGCTATCAGGAAATTTGCTCCCGTAATTCCAACGTCAGCACGAATAAATTCATTCCGAAGTTTTTCCCTAACGAACTTTGTGATCTCTTCGGGGAGCGAATTTTCAGGCAAACCAAATTTTTTATGAAACAACGCAGAGACATCCTCCTTTGATTTATGCATTGCCGGGGTCACAATGTGATAGGGCTTTTCTCCTTCAAGCTGAACAATGTATTCTCCCAGGTCTGTTTCAAACACCTCGCGTTTATTCTTTTCTAACAATTCGTTGATTTCCAGCTCTTCGGAAACCATTGTCTTTTGCTTTACAATGACTTTCGCTTTTGCCTTCTTGATGATATGAAGGATCTCTTTCTGGGCGTCGCGACTATTAAAGGCCCAGATTACCTTTCCTCCCCGTTTCTCAAAATTTTTCTGAAACTCTATAAGATAGGTGTCAAGTTTGTTGATGACCTTTCCCTTAATGTTTGCCGCTCTACGTCGGGCCAGTTCAAGATCGCGGTAATGCTGTTTGCCCACCAATACAGCCTGATCATATTTGCCAATATTGAAATCCAGCCTTCTCCGGTGGTCCTGATCGAATGATTTCCGGGAGGCCTTTTCAAGAAATTGATGGGCAGTTGAATTCATTTCAAATATTATTGAATCGTTTCCGATATCTTTTTAACCCTGCGCTCGTGTCGTCCACCTTCAAAATTGGTCGTTAAAAAAAGATAAACTATGTTGGATGCAAGAACATTCGATACAAACCTGGCGGGAATTGAGATGATGTTGGCATCGTTATGTTGCCTGGCAAGCTTGGCTATTTCCTCTTCCCAACAAAGGGCAGCCCTCACGTGCGGGTATTTATTTGCAACCATGGCCACCCCATTGCCACTTCCGCAAATTATAATTCCTCTTTTATATTTTCCGCGCTCTATAGAGTCAGCCAAAGGATGAATAGGGTCCGGATAATCCATGCTTTCGCCAGAATGTGTCCCAAAATCCTTAACCCCATAGCCCCAGGTTTCCAACATCTTCTTCAGATATTCCTTCATGATGAATCCTGCATGATCGCTTCCAATAGCAATAATTTCAACAGTTTTGACCATTGTTCATAAATTTAACGCAAAGGTAGCTAATATGATTTCAAGATACCCTGAAAACCACAATTTTAAATTTTAAACATAAAAATGTTGACAACTGTTTAACTTTGTTATCAAATTCTGATAAAAATACGTTTTCTGTCACGATTATAGAAAATTGTAATTTATCCTTGAAGTTAACCAATGTTATCAATTGAATCTAACATTTTTTAGAGGCTTAAAAGGCCTCTTTTTATAAACAAAGAGAAATATAAACAATTTTGTTTTTATAATTAGTCAATTATAAATCAACCTATTAAAAAAAATAACTTGTGAATAACATGTTGATTAACCGAAAGAAGTGAACAACACAAACTTTTGGTTAAAAATCTTTCAACCAAATGAACACCTACTATAAATAACAATAAAATAAAGAGAATTTTTTTATATTACAAATATGTATTTTTCAAAAGAAAAATTAATTGAGGAAATAAAAGCATTACAGCGTGAAAAAAACGCTATCATCCTTGCACATTTTTATCAAGTTTCTGAAATTCAAGATATTGCAGATTTTCTGGGAGATAGTCTGGCCCTTGCACAGAAGGCTTATCAAACCGATGCAGATATCATTTTGTTTGCAGGCGTTCATTTTATGGCCGAGACGGCAAAAATACTGAATCCGACAAAGAAAGTAATCATTCCCGACCTGGAAGCAGGATGTTCCCTGGCCGATTCTTGTCCTCCTGTTGAATTCAAGGCTTTCAAAGATAAATATCCCGATCATGTGGTTGTTTCCTATATCAATTGTTCGGCTCAGATAAAAGCATTGTCGGATGTGATATGTACTTCCAGTAATGCCGTAAAGATTGTTGAATCGTTTCCTGTAAATCAGAAGATCATCTTTGCTCCAGATAGGAACCTCGGAAATTATATCAATCAAATTACTGGGCGGAAAATGGTGGTCTGGAACGGATCATGCGAGGTTCATGATATTATCTCTGCGGAGGCAATCATTAATCTGAAAAAAGATCATCCCGATGCCAAACTGATTGCCCATCCTGAATGTAAGGCTATAATACTCGAGATGGCCGATTATATCGGCTCTACAACCAACTTGTTGAATTTTTCTCAAATAGATCCATCAATGAAATTTATTGTAGCAACAGAAACAGGAATTCTACATGCGATGAAAAAAGCTTCTCCGGGAAAGGAATTTTTAATTGTTCCAGCAGACGAGACCTGTTCATGCAATGATTGTCCTTACATGAAAAAAAATACGCTTGAGAAAATTTATCTGGCTCTGAGAGATGAAAAACCTGAATTGGAATTGGACAAGGAGTTGATCGATCAAGCCTGCAAACCAATTCTTAAAATGCTTGAGTTGTCTAATTAGTTTATCCTGACTATGCGTTATCTGTTACTGATATTACTTTTCTTCAATTTGCTTGTTTCGTCTTTTGGTCAGGATACCATCAGAGACGAAGGATTTCAACAGTTTTTCTATCAAAACGGAAAATTGTCCAGCGAAGGAACGATGAAAAATGGTCAGCCTGATGGTTATTGGAAATCATACTATGAAAACGGAACGTTAAAATCGGAAGGAAGCCGGGCGAATTTCAAACTTGACAGCATCTGGAAATTTTATAATCCGGAGGGTAAACTTGTTTTGGAGATCACATACCTGGAGGGAAAGAGAAATGGCTATAAAACCTCCTTTCTCGACCGAGAGACGATCAGGGAATATTACAGCAATGACATTAAAGAAGGATTTACCACCTACTATCATCCCGATGGATGGAAAAAACTTGAAATCCCATATATTAAAGGTCTTGAACAGGGAATAGGAAAAGAATACAACGAAGCCGGAGACATCATTACCATCACCGAATATAAAAAAGGGTATATCGTTGAACGGTTAAAGATTAACCGCAAGGATAAATATAACAGGAAACAGGGCCTATGGATAAATTTCTGGGAAAATGGCAAAATACAACTTGAAGGAACCTATAAGAACGATATGAAAAACGGGTACTTCAAAGAGTATTCGGACAAGGGTGATTTAATCAGGATCACCAAGTTTACCGATGATATTATTCAACCTGAAGCCGTTGAAATACAGAAGCTCGAGATAGAAAAGGAATATTATCCCGATGGAAAGGTAAAGACTACCCGGCTTTATCGCAACGGAATTCTGGAGGGCATCACCATTGAATTTTCTCCGGAAGGAATAATCCTTTCAGCCACGGAGTACAGAAACGGACTGCTTTCGGGGGAGGGGCTGGTGCTTGAAGATGGAAGCCGGACCGGTCATTGGAAAGAGTATTATCCGGGAGGAACTATTATCGCCGAAGGTGACTACGACAACGGGACGAAAACAGGACCGTGGAAGTATTACCACATGAACGGAAAAATAGAACAAACCGGGACTTATAATAAACAGGGAAAGCCCGAAGGAAACTGGAGATGGTATTATGATTCGGGGCAACTGTTGCGGGAGGAGAACTATTATCGTGGCAAAAAAGACGGACTTTCTGAAGAGTATTCAGAAGACGGAACGATCATTGAGCGAGGCGAATACCTTGAGGATCTGGAAGACGGACCCTGGTTCCAGCTGATCGGTGATTTTTATCAGCGAGGAACCTACAGGGATGGATTGAGAACCGGAAGCTGGGTCTCCTATCAACTCAATAAAGGTGAATCAGAAACCGACAGCCTGACCCTGTTCAAGGGTAATTTTCTGGATGATCTTCCCGAAGGAAAGCATACCTATTACTGGGATAATGGAAAAGTTCGCGACGAAGGGACCTATGTAGCAGGCAAAAAAGAGGGAGACTGGATAAAATACAATTACGACGGAACATTATTTTTAATCATCACTTATCGAAACGGAATAGAAACCCGCTACGACGGCGTGAAAATAACCCCACCATACGAACCGGAAGAATGAAAGAGCGAAAACCATCCCAACGTCCCATCAGGAAAAGAGTCATCGAAACGCAACCCGACCTGATCAGAATAAATAAATACATTGCCAATGCGGGCATTTGTTCCAGGCGAGAGGCTGACGAACTAATTAAATCGGGCGCCGTAATGGTGAATGGTAAAGTTGTGACCGAGCTGGGCACCAAGATATCGCCTTCCGACAAAGTGGAATTTGGCAATAAGACACTGAGTCTCGAAAAGAACCGCTACATTTTGTTAAATAAACCCAAGGCTTTCCTCACAACCGTAACCGATCCCCAAAATCGAAATACAGTTATGTCGCTCATCAAAGATGCGTGTCCCGAACGCGTTTATCCGGTCGGGCGTCTTGACAGGAATACAACCGGACTGCTGCTGTTTACAAATGACGGCGAAATCGCAAAAAAACTGACCCATCCCCGTTACGGAATCAAAAAAATCTACCATGTCGTTTTGGATAAGCCCTTGACAAAGGCCGACCTGCAAAAAATAGCCGACGGCCTGGAGCTGGACGATGGTTTTATCAAGGTTGACAGCATTGAGTTTATCACCGACGGGAAAGACAAGAGGGAAATTGGCATAGAGCTTCATTCAGGAAAAAACAGGGTAGTAAGAAGAATCTTTGAAAAATTAGAATACAATGTTGAAAAGCTGGATCGTGTTTATTTTGCGGGGCTGACAAAGAAGAATCTTCCAAGGGGTAAATGGCGCTTTCTGGAAGAGAAGGAGATCAACATGCTAAAAATGATCAGCTCAAAAAAATGAAAAAACCAACAACAGTATTCATCGTAGAAGATGAAATGTTAATCGCCGCATGCTTAAAAGACCAGCTTCAGGAATCGGGATTTCAAATTCTTGGACATTCGGCCAGGGGAGAAAAGAGCCTCGATGAGATCCAAATGCTCAAAGATAACGGAGCCGAGCCCGACATCGTTCTTATGGATATCAACCTGAGGGGTGCACTGGACGGCATTGAAACAGCCCGAAGGATAACAGAATTGTTCAACTGCGGGATCATTTTTCTTACAGGACAGAGTTCAAAAGAGGTTTATGAGCGCTCCTTTTTCATCAAACCGCTTGGATACGTATTGAAACCATATAACCTGGAACAGATGGTTATGACGATTGAGATTGCCTCTTATCAGCGAATGCTTGAGCTCGAAAACAAAGAAAAACGGAGAAATTCACCGGATGAAAACATTTGTTAAGCTAACCCGGTATAATGGCAAACCAGCTCTTCACCAACCTTACCTGGATATCAACGAATATTTAAATTTTAATCCTGAAATAAACCATCAAAACAATGAAAAAATATAGCTTACTTTTTTTAGCTCAGCTCATTACCCTGTTGGCGATTGCAAACGATCCGGTGAAGGAGTTGATAAAAACGGCAGGAGACGCCACCACATTTCCGAAAGACAACATACTGGTTGTTTTTGACAGCACACTCACTGATGTACAGGAAAGTGGATTAACCTATGTTACAAACCACGTATTGTATAAAGTTCTTACAACTGACGGAGCAAAGGATCTAAGCGTATTGATCTTCGGATACGATCCTCAATCGGCTTTCGTTGAAATTCAGAGAGCTACTGTTTACAAAAATAATGGCAAGGTTGTAGGCCTGAATTTAAATTCAGTGTTGGATTACCCGGCACCTGCAAGGGCAATCTATTGGGGTGCCAGGGAAAAGATGATTGAGATAGGACGACTCGAACCCGGTGATGCCGTGGAAATTGTGATGTTCAGGAAAGGCTTTACTTATGCGCTATTGCAACAGTATGATGACGAGAGGTACATCCCGCCCATGAGGGGACATTTTTACGACATCGTGGAATTCTTTAGCGAAAATCCGGTGAACCTTAAGGTTTACCGGGTGATGGTGCCAAAAGAAAAACAGCTTCAGTTTGAATTTTACAATGGAGAGGCACAGGTTTCAGGCTGGCTCAAAGGAGATAAATACATATATACATTCTCCAAAACCGATATGCGACCGTTAAAAAAAGAACCCCGGATGGTTGCCCAGTCTGACGTTGCACCCAAACTCCTTCTTTCTACAAGTCCCGACTGGTATGCGAAATCCACCTGGTTTTTCGGTGTCAACGAGGACTTTAAAAGCTTTGAATCTACACCTGAAATCAAGGCAAAAGTTGATGAAATCCTAAAAAATGCAAAAACCGAAGCAGACTCAATATCACTGTTAACCCACTGGTGTGCTGACGAAATCCGCTATTCGGGACTATCCATGGGAGAGGGGGAAGGGTTCACGCTACATACCGGCGATATGACCTTTACCGACCGGTGCGGGGTTTGTAAAGACAAGGCAGGCATGTTGATCACCATGCTTCGGGCTGCCGGGTTTGAATCCTATCCAGCAATGACAATGGCCGGTTCACGCATAGACTATATTCCAGCCGATCAGTTCAACCATTGCGTAACTGTCGTAAAAAAAAGGGATGGAACCTACCAGCTTCTGGATCCAACATGGGTTCCTTTTTTACGGGAACTTTGGTCAAGCGCCGAGCAGCAACAACAATACCTGATGGGACTTCCCGAAGGAGCCGACCTTGGAACAACCCCGATTTCTTCGCCCGAAAAGCATTATATCCAGGTCAATTCCAAATCGGAACTTCAGGCCAACGGAACCCTGAAAGGAACCCTTACAATTACAGCTGAAGGACAATCTGACGGGACGGTGAGGGGATACTTCAAAAATTCAAATCAAACCAAATGGAATCAAAATATTGAACAGGAATTTCAGCGGATCCACCCGAAAGCAACAATAACAAAGTTAGAATATGGAAACCCTATGGATTATCTTTCAGGCCCGGTGAAGATCGTTATTGATTTTTCAATCCCCGACTATGCGGTTGTTTCAGGAAAAACCCTATTCTTTAAGCCACTGATGGCATCACCACTTTTCCGGTCGGCACAATCTCAGCTCTATTTTGAAACAGACCTGGAAAAACGCGATTTTGCGTTTCGCGACAGGTGTTCACGCCAGGTCGAAGTGAATGAATCCATCCAGATTCCCACTCTCAACAAAGCCCTCAGGGTGCCCGAAGCTGTTGTTCACCAGGGAGTGGCTGCCTCTATTAACGCCGGCTATATTCTTCATGGAGAAACACTTGATTTTAACGAGAGTATCTCTCTTGGAAAACGGATCTATGAAGCAGACGAATGGCCTCAGTTCAGGGCTGTGGTAGAAGCACAAAACAGGCTATCCGACGAGATGGTCGTTGTAGAGTTAAACTAAGATTAACAGATTCAAAGAATATATCATGAAATATCCATCCAAACGCCGTTTATGCCAACCATAAATGATACTAATGGATATTCCATCTGACCATTAAAATCAAAATTATCAACAGATGAAACAATTGACGCTGATCCTGATTGCATCGCTTTTTTACGGTCCGATCGCAACCGTTATCGCCCAGGAGGAAAATTATGATGCCGTATATCTTTCACTTTCCAAAGAGTATACATTGAATAACGACGGCACTATCGACTATCGGTGTGCCAAAATACTTAAACTTCAAAATTACCGCTCATTTCACCGGCTTTATGGCGAGACTTTTGTTGTCTACAATCCCGATTATCAGAATCTGAAGGTGAACCAGGCTTACACCATCATGGCGGACGGAAAGAAAACGGCCACCCCAGAAAACGCGTACAATGAGGTATTGCCATATTTTGCGGCACATGCACCAGCTTTTAACCAGTTGAGGGAAATGGTAATTACCCACACAGGTCTTGAAATCGGATCGACAATCTATCTCGACTATCAGATTCACACCGAAAAGGGTTTCTTTCCTGCATTCATGGGCAGCATCCTGCTGGCTGAAGAACAACCTGTAAAGTCGATGACCGTTTCAATAAAAACACCCCAGAGCCAGCCCTTGTACTTCCACCTGTTCAATGCCATGACTAAACCAGCAGAAACCATCGAAAATGGACTCCGGGTCTATACATGGGTGTTCCACGACATTCCTGCAGTGGAAGTGGAAAAGCTGCAAACAAGCCCCACAGGAATTTATCCTTCATTGATTTTTAGTTCGCTCAACAATTACCAACCCCTGGCCGGTTTTTTCTCAAACCAAAAAGCGTTTCTCTGTGAGACCAACCAGGTTATGGAGGGTTTTGTTGCCACCCTGGCTTCAAAGAATCCGAAGAAGGCAGATCTGGTTTTCGCTCTACAGGAGACAGTAGTAAAAGAGATAAACCTATTTAGTGTTCCGGATGAGTTTACCGGTTATCGTTTGCGCACCCCAGTTGAGGTTTGGAACAGTAACGGAGGAACAGTAGCAGAAAAAACTGTTCTGTTGTCGGCGTTGCTAAAACAAGGGGGCTTCAGCGCAGAACCAACTCTCATCATTCCAAAAAACATGTTTGATGCGAAAATCGGCAATTTATCCAGCCTTGCAGAGTGGGTGGTAAAAACGGAAATACCTGATTTGGGAATAACCTATCTTTCTGTAAAACAGACAAATGCATTCGATATGATGACGCTTGATCCTGGCGGGATTTTTATGGCCCTAAATCCAGACAATACATTTCAAACCTACTATCCGCCGGAAAACAAAGCCATCATTTCACTCACGGGCCTCTTTGTGATTGACACCGCCTACACTTTTGCGGGAGAACTTAACGGAACACTTACCGGGAATGCACTACCGTATCTTTCGCTTGTGAGAAGTGGTGAGAAATTGAAATACTATTTTCGGGGAGGCTTATCGTCAGCAAAAATTTCGGATCTCTCTCTTTCCCGACTGAGCAGGGAAGAAACTTCATTTACCTGTAAACTGACCAAGGCTGATGTCTTGAAAAGGGACGCTGATATGTACTATTTCACGATTCCTTACTTCAGCACCGGCGTGGATAGCTGGAATGCCGGACATCTTCCGTCGGAACGGAAAACACCTGTTGAAGCTCCTTCTGCAATCGCCGAGAGCTACAACCTAACCATTGTAATTCCTGAAAACATGAGTCTGTTTTCGGGTGAAAAGGAGATCCGTATCAAAAACAAGGCCGGCTCGTTTCTTTTCCTGGTAAAGGAAAAGGGGAACAAGGTACAGGTTCAGAAAGAACTTATGATTGATGGGAATTTGATTGGAACGGAGGATTATCCGGCCCTTAAAGAGCTGATGGACAATTGGTCGTTGTGGCAGTCCAATAACCTGATTTTCAAGAAATAGCTATTTTGTGATAATTCTGCCGAGCTCTTTGTTGATCTGAATATTACTGGCTTTCAGATCCCTCAGTTCTCCGAGTAGCCGATTTATTTCTTTTTGATCGGAAACTTCCCGCATCTCCTTCTGTTTGGCGGTGATTATCTTATCCAGCTTTTTTGCCTTAAAAGAGAGCATGGCCGTGAGGACCAGCTCTTTGATGTGCATTGGCTCCTCATCGACGATGATACTGTTCTTCTCCCAGTTTTCACTGAGTTCATACTGGGAAACCATCATATCGATTGTAGCGTGGGCAATTTCAGGATCCCGGTGGAGCTTGAAATAGGTATTATCAGGCACTTCATCCCGCTGGTGGGCCTCAACGAATTCAGTAAATATCCTGCTATAGAGAGCATTTTCAAATTCCAGCTCATCACGTAAAATATCAGCTACGATGAAGTCAGCTACCCGCAATGGAAAATCCACCTCCTTACCATCCTCATCCATCCGCATCAGGACAATCTCCTCCCTTCCATAGAGCAACAACTGGCGAATCAACTCCCGTTCCTGGTATTCATCAGAGATGAGATCAATCTCCTCCTGGGAAGGCGCCGCAGTATCCTCGATCCAGCCGATATCCTCCGATTTATCTACCCCAGGCATCTGTTTTTTAATCTTGGCACGCAGGATCTTGCGTACTTCGTTCATCAGCACCTGCTCGGGAACATTCATCAGGGCCGAACACTCCTTGATGTAAAGAGTTCGGCTGATTGCATCGGGTATCAGGCTGATGGTGTTTACAATCTCTTTTATAAGGGATGCTTTTTTAATGGGATCACCCTTGGTTTCTTCCAGTAACAACCGGGTTTTAAACAAGATGAAGTTATCGGCATGTTTTGTGATAAGCTCTTCAACCTCGTCAGGGTGGTGGTTGCGTGAATATGAATCAGGATCCTCCCCATCAGGAAAAAGGACTATTTTCACATCCATTCCCTCTTCCAAAATCATATCGATTCCGCGAAACGACGCCTTAATACCTGCCGGATCCCCATCGTAAAGGATGGTAATCTGTTTGGTATACCGAAGAATCATGCGGATCTGGTCGTGGGTCAGCGAGGTTCCCGACGAGGCCACCACGTTTTCTATTCCCGCCTGATGAAAGGATATCACATCGGTGTAGCCCTCCACCAGGTAGCAGTTATCTTTTGCTGTGATGGAGTTCCGGGCAAAATAGATTCCGTAAAGGGATTTGCTTTTGTTATAGACCTCGGATTCGGGAGAGTTTACATATTTCGAACGGTTTTTCTCAGATGTCAGGATCCTGCCACCAAACCCGATTACCTTTCCCGAAATACTCAGAATAGGAAAGATTACCCTTGAATGAAACCGGTCGTAAGCACGCTCTTCTTTTTGAATCGTCATCCCGCTCTTTACCAGAGCCTCCAGTTTATATCCATGTTTTTTCGCGTGTTCGGTAAAGGCATCCCAGGTTGAGGGGCTATATCCCAACTTGAACTTCCTGATAATATCGTCACGGATTCCCCTCTCTTTCAGATAGCTGAGCCCGATTGCCTTCCCCTCCTCGGTATCATGCAGGGTTTTTTCAAAAAAATCGAGAGCAAACTGGTTCAGGTTAAAAAGGACTTCCCGTTCACCGATCTGTTCCTGCATCTCCGCCGTTTGAACCTCCTCTTCAATCTCTATCTGGTATTTGTTTGCCAGGTAACGAAGAGCTTCAGGATAGCTGAAGTGCTCATGCTCCATTACAAAGTTGACGCCGTTTCCAGCCTTGCCACAACCAAAACACTTATAAATTCCTTTTGCCGGAGAGACAGTGAAGGAGGGAGTTTTTTCATTGTGAAACGGACACAATCCAATCAGGTTAACACCCCTCCGCCGGAGGGTGACAAAATCACCGATTACTTCTTCAATGCGGATGGTGGAGATGATGTTGTCGACTGTGTCCCTGGAAATCATATCATGAAACTAACTTGTAGCGAAAATAAGAAAAATCGACGAGTTCTGCTACCAGAATTCTAAAGCGCCAGCTCTTTCCAGCCCCCCGAACACAGGATCCATGAAGATTTGAATCCAATCTTTTTAAGGATCCCTTTTGTCTCGGGGAAATAGAGAGAAAGCTCTTCGGGTTTGTGGGCATCGGATGTTATGGTGATCGGGATATTAAGCTGAACTATTTTTTTCAGTAAATCGATTCCCGGAAAAAGTGATTCGGATCTTTGTTTATAGATTCCCCTCGTATTTACTTCAATCACAATGCCTTGTTGCCGAATTAATTCCAGTGTCTCCTCTGCAAGGGTAGCATACCAGGCGTCGTTCTCACGAAAATAGCGATCGAGATTGTGCATTTTTATCTTGTCAAAATGACCGATGATATCAGGTTTTTCCTGTACCACCATCTCCTGAAGCTGTTTCCAGTAAGCGGTCACTGCTTTTCGGATATCTCCGCCGAATACATCGCGAAGCCCTTTGTCATAGGTTTTTACCTGGGGACCATCAATGAACCATAGAATATCGGGATGACTGTTCCTTACCAGATGTACTGATCCGATGATATAGTCGAAAGGAAACTCTTCACGAAGCTTTCTTACGGGGACAGTCAAACCCGGGATGTAGTCGTATTCGAGACCGAGAAGGACCTGGATGCCGGAGTCTGCCCCTAAATCCCCTAAAGGGGACTTACTCCTCCCCTTAAAGGGGAGGCTGGGAGGGGTCTTGAAGGTTTGAATGGCCTCCACATACCCCTCTAATCCCCCCTCGGGAATAGCGAAAGTATTGGGAAATGGTACAGGCGAATGGTCGGAAAAGCCGAGGATCGAAAAACCAAGCCTTTCAGCTTCTTCGATATAGGCTTCCGGAGAAGAGGTGCCGTCGCTGAACTCAGTGTGGGTATGGAGATTTCCGGTCATGTCATTTACCAGGTGAGGATAGTTGTTTCGCCTTGGCGGCTAGTCTTTACCAATGATTTTATAAATTTTATCGGCACGGCGAAGGAATTCCTGAACCGGGACTGAACAGACATCTCCCTTTTTAGCTTTTTCAACCGGTTTCAGGTCAACCCTGATTTCGGGGATGGTCATCTCAATCACTCCGGTGGTAGGCCCCTGGATGTAAATCCGGTCTCCGGAAGCCAGATATCCGGATTCAAGTTTTATTTCGGCAACCTGGAGTTTGGTGAAGTAGTTCGTCACTTTTCCAATATATACTTTCGACTGGGTGGCAACGGAGCCATGCTGTTCGGCCCATTCGCCCATGGTTTGTCCCAGGTAATAACCATTCCAGAAACCCCGGTTGTAAACAGTTTTCAACCGATCTAGCCAACCATGCACCTTCTCCTTTGAATAACTACCTTCGGCAATTGCATCAATGGCTTCACGGTAACAGGCAATCACCGTTTTCACATATTCAGGACTTCTGCCCCGGCCCTCAATCTTTAAAACAGAGACCCCTGCTTTCACAATCTGGTCCAAAAAGCCTATGGTGCAGAGATCTTTTGGCGACATGATATATTCGTTATCAACCACCAATTCCACCTCACCGTCAAAATCGGTCACCCGGTAAGGGCGGCGGCAAAGCTGATAACAGGCCCCACGGTTGGCGGAGGAGTTGTATTGATCGAGACTCAAATAGCATTTTCCCGACACTGCCATGCAAAGAGCCCCGTGAGCAAAAAGCTCCAACCTGATCAGATCTCCCGATGGTCCTGTAATTTTTTGTCGTTTGATGGCACGGATGATGGAACCTATCTGGTTGATATTCAGTTCGCGGGCGGTAACCATCACATCGGCAAACTGAGACCAGTACTTAACAGCCTCCAGGTTGGTAATATTTGTTTGCGTAGACATATGGACAGGCATGCCTACCGACCGGGCATACTGGATCACTGCCTGATCGGAAGCAATAATGGCATCGATGCCATTTTTCAGGGCTGAATTTACCATCCGTTTCATCTCTGTTACCTCAGAATCGTAGATGACCGTATTGATGGTAAGGTATGTTTTGACCCGGTGTTTCCTGCAGATACGTGTTATTTTAACCAGGTCGCGGAGGGTGAAATTAATGGAAGACCTGGCCCGCATATTCAACACACCCACCCCAAAGTATACAGAGTGGGCGCCTGCCTGGATAGCTGCCGAGAGAGATTCCCATGTGCCAACGGGAGCGGTGATTTCGGGTATTTTCATAAATTCTTTACAAAAGTACGGAAATTGATCGCTTCAGGCAGGTTAATGTAGCTCAATCATAAGAGAGATAAATATATTTTGGTATTTTTAACCTTTCAAAATTCATTACATGGAAGAAAACCAAAAACAACAAATCGAAGAGATTCTGGAGAGAGCAACTTTTGCAGCAGCAATTTTTAACCAGTATGATCAGGCTCAAACCGACAGGATTGTCAAGGCAGTATATAAAGCAGGGCTGAACAACCGTATCAAACTGGCCAAGATGGCTGCCGAGGAGACCCAGATGGGCAACTGGCAAGACAAGGTGAAGAAAAATGTAGTGGCAACCCAGTATGTTTATGAAAACCTGAAAAACCAGAAGACCGTTGGGATCATTTCAGAGGATTTGCAAACAGGCATCATTGAAATTGCCCAACCAATTGGGCCGATACTTGCTGTCATCCCCGTGACCAATCCCACTTCAACGATCATGTTCAAGATCCTGATCGCACTGAAATCCCGTAATCCAATCATCATCAGTCCGCACCGCAGAGCTTCCAAATGTTCTATCGAAGCAGCGAGGATCTGCTACGAAGCTGCATTGAGCGCAGATGCTCCCGAAGATTGCATCCAGTGGTCAACCCATAAGTCGCGCGAAGAGACACAGTTCCTGATGCAACACCCAAAACTGGCACTGATTCTGGCAACCGGTGGAACCGGATTGGTTCATGAAGCATACAGTTCGGGCACGCCTGCATTGGGTGTTGGAGCTGGGAATGTTCCGGTATATATTGAGAAATCGGCCGACATACCATTTGCTGTTGACCAGCTCATCAGGTCTAAGACATTTGACAACGGAACCATTTGTGCCAGTGAGCAGGCATTGGTAGTTGAGAAGGAGATTGCTATCAGGGTGAAGGAGGAAATGCAACGGCAAGGCGCCTATTTCCTGAATCCGGAAGAGATTAAAGCGGTTGAAAACATAGCATGGTTTGCCGGAACCAAATCGATGAGTCCGGAAGTTGTCGGGCAATCGGTTGAAAAAATCGCCTCCATGGCAGGGATCAGCGTTCCTAAGAACACACGGATCCTGGTAGCTCCCCTTGAGAAGATCGGTGATGAGGAGCCTCTCTCTTCAGAGATTCTGGCGCCTATTCTGGCTTTTTATGAGGCGGATGACTTTGACGATGCCGTCAGGAAATGCATTGACCTCAATTACCATGGCGGGATTGGACACACAGCCTCCATCTTCTCCTACGATGAAGAGAAGATCAGGAAGTTCTCCATTATGATGAATGCGGGAAGGATTGTTGTCAATATGCCCTCTTCGCAGGGAGCAGTAGGATTTATGTACAATACACTGGAGCCATCGTTGACACTTGGCTGCGGGACCTATGGAAAAAATATTACGACTGATAACGTTTCGGCCCGCCATCTTCTGAACATCCAGCGGATTACCCGTCGCCGGATGAATGAACGGATGGTCAATATGGGATTTGACCTCTACTATGACGAGTCGGTTGATGCCGATAAATTGGAAACCGAATTCAATAAGAACTATTAATCCAAAAATGATATGAATCTTAGTATTAAAGCATCCGAGGAGATTATAATCTGTTATTTATCAGGGCGACTTGACACGATTGCCTCCCTTGAACTTGAGCCTGAAATTGACAAGGGCACTGTTGCGGAAAAACGTTTGGAGCTTGATTTTACGGATGTTGACTATATCTCCTCAACCTTTTTACGTATCTGCCTCAAGAAATACAAACAATTGGGAGAAGGGAATTTCTGGATTAAATCCCCGAAGCCGGATATCAAGAAAGTGTTTAAGATTGCCGGACTGGAGAAGCTGGTAAAGGGCTAGTGAACAGTCTGCAGTTGGCAGTTGGCAAAAAATACCCCCTTACCTATAAGCTGCCTTATCAATCTCGCCAACCGTCTTCAACGGCTTCGGCGGGTGCAGATAGGTATTCAGAAAAGTGTAAATCTTTAAGCGAATTGTTTTAGCCGTGCGGGTGTCGATGCGGTCAAATGAATGACCACCTTCCGCATCCTGGAAGATCTCGTATTCAAACTTTTTTCCATCCGCTTTCAACCCTTTGATCAAGTGCTCCACCTCCAATACATTGACATCATCATCGTTAGTGTTGGTGTGGATCAGCAATGGGGTTTTAAGCTTAGAGGTGTTCCATGCCGGAGAACGTTTTTTATACTCTTCAACATTCTCCTGGGCTGTTTTTCCAAGGTGGTAGTCGGCCGAATAGAGCGCCCGGTAATCATCATCCTGATAGCCCATCCGGGAGATCAGATCACTTACCGGAACACCGGCGAAACAGACATTGTAGTTATCAGGATGGTTAAACACCGCCAGCAATGAGATCATCCCTCCATGGCTCCAGCCGAGGATGCCAACCCGGTTTTTATCTACGATATCATAGTTTTCGACCATATAGTTTCGGCTGGCATCGGCATCTTCCACTTCCAGTCCGCCATAGTCGATCCGCTCCCAGTAGGATTTTCCATATCCTGAACTACCCCGGTATTCGGGGGCGATTACAAGATACCCCTGGGCCATTAACTCCCTGATAATGTGGGCATAATAGGTGGTGAAGTCTCCGTGAACACCGCCGTGCGGAAAGACCAGCAGGGGATACTGTTTGCCGGCATCAATTCCCCTTGGAATGAAGATGTAGGCATAAAATTTAACAGGGTTTTTGACTCCCATTGCTGTCGGATTCTTGACGGTTTCCTGGTTTACAGGGGGACCCGTGATATAAACTTTGTCGATAAAAGCGACATCGCCAACCCTGTTATACCAGTAGATGTCATCTACCGCTTTTCTAACCTGGTCTAAATCGAACGAGAGATCCTGGATGTCGGATTTCAGAGTTTTGACCTCGTCCTCAATGGCTGGATTTTGGTTTTGGGAATGGGTGAACACAGAGACTGTTAACAGGGCAATTAAAATGAGACTGAATTTTTTCATGGTTCTTAAATTTAACCGAAGATTTGGTGAATTACACAGATAAAGGTATGAAGATAAACGGAAACCGAAAAACTAGTACATTTGCACAAAACTATTCAGATATGAAACTTAAAGGAAAGATTGTTGCTTTTATAGCGATTGCCCTTATCGGGCTTGCAGGTTGTGGTGGTTCGGGCCAACTCGATAAAGATGTTGCACCCCTGGCTGATGCCATGTGTAAATTCATTGAAATTCAAAACAACCTGAAGGCAGCGATTGAAGCAAACGACTCATTGAATATTCAGAAATACTCTGCTGATAAGCATAAGATGACAGTTGAGATAACTGTTCTCAACAATGAATTTCAGGAAAAATACGGAGATCTCGTAAAGGATCAGGAGTTCGGCAAAAAATTCAAAAAGTCGATGAACAAGGGGATGATTGATTGTGCAGCTCTATCGCCAGAGGATCGGGACAAAATGGAAGCCGAGCTTAAAGAGTAACCTTCAGTACCCCGCTGATTCCCTCCATTTTACACGAACTTCCCGATAATCATATTTTCGTTGGAGGTTCTTTGCATTCGGACAATTTATTCGGTGAACTGAGATACCTCTGGATATTGTGATAAATCCAAAAACCGAATCACCAAATAGGGGTTTGCAGCAGGAGGCAAGGGTGTAATTTACATTGTTTAGGCCTTTATCGAGAAAGATGACATCCTCCTGACAAACCTGGCTCTTCCCCAGCCCCAGCTAATCTTCTATGATTTTTGCAATGGAAATCCGCCCGGGAAATTGTGTTCTGGCTTGTTCCAACGAGATATCGTTCATGCGTTACTGTTTGGACCCATTTTAAATTATTTACATCTTTGCATTGGAAAAGATAACGTAGATCAATGAAAGCGAAATCAAAACTACACCTCAGCCTCATCCCGGTATTGGCATTGCTGCTGAGTGGATGCTGCAGTCAGAACAAGCATGTGGAATCTAAGTCAGATCCTCTTCCCTCCTGGAACAAAGGGAAGACGAAACAGGCTATCCTCGATTTTGTCACTAAAACCACAACAGAGAGCAGCGCTGATTTTATTCCGGTATCTGACCGCATCGCCTGTTTCGACAATGATGGGACACTCTGGAACGAGTACCCGGTCTATGCGCAGTTTATGTTTTCATTCGATCGGGTGAGGGCCATGGCTCCGGAACATCCCAAATGGAAACAGGAACAACCGTTCAAGGCGTTGCTGGAAGGCGATATGGAAAGAGTCTGGGCTAGCAGCGTTCCAGAGCTGCTGAAGATTGTGGCTGCCGCCCAGGCCAATACCACAACGGATGAGTTCGCACAGGCTGTAACAACCTGGATGGACACCGCCGTCAATCCAATTACCAGAAGGCATTACGACGAAATGACCTATCAGCCGATGGTTGAATTGCTGAGCTACCTTAGGGCTAACGGGTATAAGACCTTCATTGTGTCGGGCAGCGGGATTGACTTCATGCGTCCCTGGACGGAGGAAGCTTATGGAATTCCGCCCGACCAGGTGATCGGCAGTTCATACGTGGTGAAGTATGAGATCAGAGACGGTCAACCGGTTTTATACAGGCTACCGGAAATCAATTTCGTGGACGACAAAGAGGGTAAACCTGTGGGCATTCATCAGCATATTGGCAAGCGGCCGATCTTTACAGCCGGAAATTCCGACGGCGATTACGCGATGCTTCAATGGACCTCCACCGGCCCCGGTCCCCGGTTCGGAATGATCATCCACCACACCGATTCGATCAGGGAAGCGGCGTATGACAGCCTCTCATCCATCGGTCATCTTCGGAAGGGACTCACCGATGCCGCGAAATGCAACTGGGTAGTCGTGGATATGAAGGAGGATTGGAAGGAGATTTATCCCCTGCTTGACTGATATAACTATATTTGGCGTCTTCGTTCCATCAGGAGTCTATTTCTATCTTCGTACCTCTGATTTCCCACTTACCTTTATTCCCAACTCCTGCAACTGCTCCTCGCTGATGGCCGAAGGCGAATCTATCATCACATCCCTCCCGGAGTTGTTTTTCGGGAAAGCGATGAAGTCGCGGATAGAGTCTCCGCCGCCGAAAATGGTGACCCAGCGGTCGAAGCCGAAAGCGATACCGCCGTGGGGAGGTGCCCCGTATTCGAACGCGTTCATCAGGAAGCCGAACTGATTGGCAGCCTCTTCATCTGAAAAACCGAGTATTTTGAACATCTTCTGCTGCAGCTCTTTGTTGTGGATCCTGATGGAGCCCCCACCAATCTCGGTGCCGTTGATTACCAGGTCATAGGCATTGGCTCTTACTGCCGCGGGATTGTTGATGAGAAGCGGGATATCTTCCGGTTTGGGGGAGGTAAAGGGGTGATGCTTTGCATAGAACCGGTGTGTTTCTTCGTCCCATTCCAGCAAGGGGAAATCGATTACCCACAAGGGTTTGAATCCCTTTGGATCGATCAGGTTCAATCGTTTTCCCATCTCCAGGCGCAAACCTCCCATCGCTGATCGCGTTTTATCCGTGCCGCCCGCCAGGATCAGGATCAGGTCTCCGGGGGTTGCATCGAATGCATCGAGCACCGGCTTCAGGTTTTCGGGCGAATAAAATTTATCCACGGATGATTTGATGGTTCCGTCAGCATTGTATTTGATATAAACCAATCCGGTAGCGCCAACCTGGGGTCGCCGAACGAAATCGGTCAGCTCGTCGAGCTGCTTGCGGGAGTATTCGCCACAGCCCTTGGCGTTGATACCAACCACGAGTTCCGACTGGTCGAACGCCGGGAAGCCATTCCCTTTCATCAGATCGTTCAGCTCCACGAAGGTCATCCCGAACCGGATATCCGGCTTGTCAGAACCATAACGTTTCATGGCCTCCTCATAAGGCATCCGGGGAAATTCATGAATCTCAATTTCCAGGACCGATTTGAAGAGATGTTTTGCCAGCTCTTCGAAGGTGTTTAATACATCTTCCTGGGTCACAAAAGCCATTTCACAGTCGATCTGGGTGAATTCCGGCTGGCGGTCGGCCCGCAGGTCTTCGTCGCGGAAGCAACGAACGATCTGGTAGTACCTGTCATATCCGGCAACCATCAGGAGTTGCTTGAAGGTTTGCGGCGACTGGGGAAGAGCGTAAAACTGCCCCTCATTCATCCGGGAGGGAACCACAAAATCGCGGGCACCTTCGGGGGTGGATTTGATCAGGTAAGGGGTTTCGATCTCGATGAAATCTTTGGAAGCCAGGTAATTCCTGGTCTCGATCGCCATCTTGTGACGGAGGAGCAGGTTCTTTTTATTCTCATTCCGGCGGAGGTCGAGGTAGCGGTATTTCATCCGGAGTTCTTCACCGCCGTCGGTATGGTCTTCGATGGTAAAAGGAGGTGTTTTTGAGGAGTTTAAGACAGTCAGGTCATCTACTTGTATTTCTATGTCGCCGGTAGGGATCTTCGGATTTTTGTTGGACCGTTCCGCGACTTTTCCTTGAATCTGGATCACAAATTCCCTTCCCATTTCCCTTGCATGCTTACATACATCAGGGTTTACATCCATATTGAAAACCAGCTGGGTAATTCCGTACCGGTCGCGCAGGTCGATAAAGGTCAGACCGCCCATTTCGCGGTTGCGCTGTACCCATCCGGAAAGCGTGACCTGCTGGCCTGCATTCCCGATTCTTAATTCCCCGCAGGTGTGTGTTCGAAACATTGTGGTTTGATTGAAAAGTGAAGGGCAAAAGTAGTAATAATCAAAGTTAGAAGTTAGATGTACAAAGTAATTTTACCCTCACACCTCCCTACCTCATTACTTCCAACCGGCTTCCCTCCGAGTGCGCTGAGAACTCCGGGGCATACATGCATTGGATCGTCGCAATCCCAGTCGAAAAATCACCGGCATTGTTTGCCACCAATGGATATTCAAATACCCATGTCCCTTTAGGAAGGTAATCGAAGAAGAAGTTTGTAGCCAGATCGGTTGTAGATTGATAGTAGCCGAGACCGTCCTGGTACCGGTAGCCGGAAAGAGGTGATGAAGGTTCCATATATGGCTCCAGCCCAGCCGCCCGCATGTCTTTCAGGTGCACGAATTCCATGTTTCGGTCGACGGTGACGATGAGACGGACTTTTAGCTTATCGCCAATTTCCAGATGGTGAGATGGTGAAATGGTGAGATGGGGAAAAGAAGTGTCATTCGGTAATCGAACCGGGGCGAAGGGGAGCCCGGCGGAGCCAAAATCGAAATCCTGAATAGGAACAAGTACCGGCCCAACCTCCGTATTTTGTTCCAGGAAAATTTGCTTCTCAACCGTCAAAGGGGTTTCATGTTCAGTGATCTGATCCAGGTTTTCGAAGTACTGCCAGTAAAGTCCACCCCAGGCAATGCCGTCGGTAGATTTTGTGATGGAGATATTTCCCATTTCCGGAGTTACGGCATCTCCCGTCCACGACATGCTGAAGTAGCCGGAACCAGCTTCCTGCTTCAAATCAGGCATCCGGGAAGGATCAACCGTCCTGTTTCCAAGCTGGATCTTTATCTGCGGATCGTTGGCCAGCAGATCCGAGCCTTTCAGCAACAAAGCATAGCAGGCATCAACGGTAGCCTGTTTGGTTTTCCACATCCGGGTCTGTTTCTGTTTCAACAACCATACTTTCAACTCTTCCACCGATTTCTGATCTCCCGCCACCTCATCATAAGCTTCAATCATCAACGCTTGCGTTTCAACAGGGGCCTGGTACCATTCATATCCGCCGCCCCGGGCCCAATACATCCCCAGTTCGGGGGAGTGCAGTGCGCGTTCCGACAATGACTGCAGGATTTTTTTTGGCGTTATTGCATCGCCTGTACTGTGCAGGGCCAATGCGATCATCGCCTGGGAAGCGAGATCCTGATTTAGCCAGAATTTCCTGGCCTGGGAAGTATAGTATTCGATAGCCAGGGTAACACCTGCATCTTTATCCGGCATCTGGTAACCGGCATCCGGCATCCGGTTGAAGAGACTCCTCATATACAGGTATTTTACTTGTATAGGCGCCAGGTGGTTCTGATCCAGTTTCCCGGAAGAGTTTTTCTGAAGCTCTTCATAGTCTTTTGCCACCTCCTTATCAAGGTAAGAGATCGCTTTCTGAATTATGTTGTTAACCTCCGCCTTCTTCTCTGTATAATTGACACCAATGTGTTCCAGCCTTCCGAAGCCGGTCAGGATATTGAGCGTAACGATCCTGTTTTCCCGCATGCCTTCGAACCAGGGCCATCCGCCTGAAGGGTACTGCATCTGTTGAAGCAATTTCAGATTTTCGTTGAAATTTTGATGAAGATTGTTCATGTCGAAATAAAGGCCAAGCTTCCTGCGGCTCTGAGTTTCTGTTTTTGCCTCCAGAACCCATGGTGTCTCCTCTAAAATAGCAGATTTGAGATTTTCATTCTTTTGCAGGTTCGAGAGCAGTGCGTCAGGCGACAGTGATTTCCAGCTTTCAAAGACCTGACGGATTCGCGGATCGGATCCAGCGATATGAGAGGCCAGAACATTGGCATAAAAGGCATCAAATACCTGGTCGGTATTCCTGTATCTCTTTTCATCCAGTGCCGGCAATGCCTGAACGGCATACCATGCAGGATTGGATGCAAATTCAAGAGTTAAGCTGTAACTGCTGAGACTCTTCTGGTTTGCCGACTGAAGCAGTTTGTCGAATGTATAGCTGAAGGTTCCCTTCCCTTTTACCGGCAATGGCAATGATTCGGTTACCAGCATCCTATTGGGTAAGACCGGAAGGGTGTTCATCTCCCCGTCGCTGAACTGACCTGCCTGGGCTGTGACAGTATACTGCAGCAGGCTGATGAATCTGGAAACGGGAATAGCCAGAGCCCAGGAGACGGATGTTGATTGAACGGGAGGAATGGAAAACGATCTCGTATCGCGTATCCCGTATCCGGCATCCAGGATTATTGAGTTTAGCGACTGCATCGTAATTGTTTCAGCCAGTTTTAGATTAACTTCTCCTGAGATTTCATGATCACTCAGGTTAACAATCCGGACGATAAGTATCACGGTATCACCTTGCCGCGCAAACCGGGGAGCATTGGGAAACACCATCAGGTCTTTTTGGGTGACCAGCTCCTTTTCAATTTGCCCGTAATCCAGCGATTTGGTATAGGCCAGCCCAAGAAGTTTCCAGGAAGTCAGAGCTTCAGGAGCGGTAAATTTCACTAAGAGGCTTCCGCAGCTGTCGGAGATGAGAGAAGGATAGAAAAAGGCAGTTTCCCGGAAATCTTTCCGAACGGGAATGACCGGAATCTGTTGGTTTTCGGAAGATCTTCCGGAATCCTCCATCCCATCCATCCCATCCATCGGAGGCGGCGGAGGAGGCGGAGGAGGCACATCCTGTATGCCAGCCAAAACCGGATTGGCATCCTTGGTGGAAAAATCTTTCTGCATGAGCCCCATTCCAGTCATATCCCTCTCCATACGGGGATTTCCATAATAACCATATCCAAAGGGCTGCATTCCAAACCAATTGAGATACTCATAATTCCTGGATTGGAAATCCACATTCTGCCACCATGGTGCGCCCCACGACCCTCCGGTGGTTTTGAAATCATCATTCACATCCCAAGGATCGCTGAAATAATACTTTTTGAAAAGAT
>Ga0351879_1026_pt1 | contig 34780 bp, 23 predicted proteins | sample BONcelFGM3001D15_FD_206782 | JGI IMG/M metagenome (GOLD analysis project Ga0351879, IMG submission 206782) | Enriched cells from coal bed in the Powder River Basin, Montana, United States - BONCAT cells FGM rep3 HSBNCT.FGM.300.1.D15 ... | reverse complement strand
GTGATTGAAAATTATCTGCTGAAGTTACATTCAGCTCAAAAGGTTTTGCCTGATCATTAAGTTCATTGCAGAGAGTGGCTGCAGATTTTAGATCAATATCAGCGATGATAACCTTAGCACCTTCATTAACGAACATTTGAACGATTGCTCTGCCGATACCGGAAGCACCTCCGGTTACAATTGCACGTTTACCTTCAAGACGTTTCATATTACTTTAACCTTATTAATTAATTTTCCAAGATGTTGAACTTCGGTTACCATAAGATCATTATCCCTGAGATATATTGGCGGCTTACGGATAAAACCTACTCCGCTCGGTGTTCCAGTAGATATAATATCACCTGGTTCAAATGTGAATGATTTTGATAAAACAGATATTAGATCTGTCACTCCGAATATCATATCCTTTGTTGATGCATCCTGCAGGACTTCATTATTAACCGCACATTTAAGCTGAAGATCCTGGGGGTCTGTGATTTCATCCGCGGTTATTAGATAAGGTCCCATTGGACAAAAAGTATCGAGTGATTTTCCTCTTACCCATTGGCCGTCATCAAATTGAACATCACGGGCAGACACATCATTAATAATTGTATATCCGAAAACATAATCCAGGGCATTTCCTTTTGTTACATTTTTAGCCCGCTTACCGATTACAACAGCAAGCTCAACTTCATAATCAGTCTTATCAGTAACCGAAGATGGGATTATTATCGGATCGAACGGACCTGTAATAGATGAATTGAACTTAGTAAATACAAGCGGCTGTTTTGGCAATTCCATTTTTGATTCTGATGCATGATCAATATAGTTAAGTCCAATTGCAACGATCTTACCAGGTTTTCTTAACGGTGCATCTAGTTCTTCATTCCTAAATGGGATAAATTTTTTGAATTTTGACAGATTATTTTTTATTTCAGATAGACCATTAGCACCTGTTGATATTAGTTGTTCGATTGAACCAGCAAAGTTAAGTTCGCTTAGTGGAGCGTAACCTTTGTCAGTAATTACAACAGCGCCTTTATTTTTTATTACTCCGAGTTTCATTTAGTATCCTTGATAAAATTTAGATTGACTTTCGTATTTACTTTGTTGTTTTGAATGTCCGTTATTTGAATTCCATCCTTAATCTCTGTGATTGATTTTACTCTTCCGAAGTTTCCCGGAATTTTAACCACACCAAATAAATATGGAATCTCAATTACTTTATTATGCGATAGTTCAATAAAGGTTTTATAACCTTGTTCATTAAGGAAGTTATTTTCTATTGAAGCTTTATGTCCAAGATGAAAAAAGCTCGCAGTCTCTTCAATACCGATAACATTTTTATGTCTCGATGAGAAAGGGGGATAATATCTTCCGCCGTTGCTTAACCACACGACTGTATTGGGCAGCACATCGTGGTTTTTGATCGAATACCACAACCATCCTTGATCAGGACAGCTGACTGCTGACCAGCCGAACGGCATTTCCTTCTTCGATATAATCATGTATAGATCTTCATGATTGGTATCGAATGGATATACAGATGCATCTATGAGTTTATTATCGAATTGTAGTATTGAAGTAATGTCCTTAAAACTCTGAGGATATTTTAACAGCGATCTTCCCAAGTTTTTATCAGATTCAATGGGTTGGGGCGGTGTTCCTGCAAACACAAAGTCCGAAAAACTAATGAATGCTCTGCTTGGAATCTTTAACATCAAGTGATGACCTACCGAAATTCTTCCTTCACCGCCAATGAATGAGTGCTTCTGATAGATGACAGATTCATTTTCACTGATACTGATTTCTTTTATTAGTTCAGCACCGGAAATACTTTTAGAAAGTTTCAGCCTGATTGATGAATTGCTTATCTGTATATCATCCCACTTATCATTAGCAGATGCACCGTGAGCTCGTGTTTCGTCTTCAAGTATATCACTGGCTCCAAATGGGGCACAGAAAAAATCACCTCTTAAAAATTTTAACATTGGCGGAGTAGCAGGATCTAATTCTTCATTAGCCCAGGGAGCGATGTTCAGCGGTTCAATAATAACTTTGTCAAAAAAGAAACGAACAGGAAATAAATGACCGCATTCTTCTAATATTCCTACTTCAACTTTTGAATTTTTTAGAAGCAGGGTTTTCATTTTCTAATTATCCTGCCACTGTCACTGTAGAGAATTTCGTCTTCAATAAGCTCATTAACCTGAACCTCAAGCATTGCGTATCCTCTGAACTCAAGCTGTTTGTTCATTCGCTCACATATACGTTTCCAAAGTATAGGGTAATGTATTCCTTTTGCTTCTTGTATTACCGCCTGCTTAATATCATCAAGAAATAATTCTGTCGTTTTAATCGCATCAAATGCTTTTTCTTTGTCGAGAGGGTAATGGTGCGCTGCAAGTACTCGATTTATTTTACCACTATTAATCAAATGTTTTAGTTTGTTAAGTGTATTTCTAAATCCGCGAGCTGTCTGAAAACCATGGAAGAAAGGTGCGGCAAGAGCCAGGAGTATGTCTCCGGTAAAGAAATCACCGGTTGAATGATTTAGAAAACCAACCTCCTCAAGTTTATGACCGGGCAGGGCAATAGTTTCAAGTTCAATTCCATCACTAGGACGAAATATTGTTCCTTCTTTTATAACTGCATCAACATTTACAGGTCCATCCATCAAACCAAGAATTTCTTCCCTCTGCTCTGGAGAATCGGGCAGGTATTCAGATGGGATGCAAAACTCGAGATAATGAGTTTCCATATTTTCTATCCAGGGAATTGCACCGGCAGCAAAAAATTGAGCATTGGTTTTTTCTTTAACAGCAGCATTACAGCCTATATGATCTGCATGTGCATGAGTAATTAATACATTTTTAATATTCCCGGTCTCTGAACAAAGAGATAAAATCTGATCACGCATACTTTTAATTCCGGTATCAATTAGAATTGAATATTCTACTCCGCGAAGAGCATAAATATTAAGCGGAACCCCGGGCATAAGGTCCAGTGTTGTATAATATATATTATTATCTAATCGCATTTTACATCTCCATATCTATGTTTGGATCTGCATAGTTTTTTTCGGGCATTACAGTAAACCAGTCAGGTCTGCCGGGATCTCTGTCATATTGATAACCGCCGAGTTCTTTAAACAGCTCTGAGTACTGTTTTAATTTATCATAGTCTAGTTCAACCCCTAACCCGGGAGAGGAGGGAAGTTTTATTTTTCCATCTTCATATTTCATTTTTCCGCCTTTGATAATATCATCTGTTACATGATGATAATGCGCATCAGCAGCAAATCCAAGATTAGGAAGTGAAGCCCCGAGATGCAGCATTGTTGCCAGCTGGATTCCAAGTTCACCTGATGAATGAACACTTGCACCCATCTGAAAAGTCTCTAATACCTGTCCGGCTTTATAAGCCTGACGTAAACCGCCCCAAAAAGTTGTATCTAATAAAATAACATCAACAGATTCATTGCGAATATTAGAAGCTAGCTGTTCAAAATTAATTACAACTGTGTTTGTGGCTGTTGGTATGTTTACAAATTGTCGGACACGCCTCATTCCTTCCAATCCAAATGTCGGATCTTCAAAATAATCATTGTTTAAATGTTCGATTGCTTTTCCGACTTTAATAGATTCTTCAACACTCCACACACTATTAGGATCTAACCTGAGTGATGAATTTGGAAATTCAGAGGCAAGGGCTTTATAAACCTCTACATCATGTCCTGGTCGGAAAACACCGCCTTTTAGCTTATGCGATTTGAATCCGTACTTTTTAGTCAAATCTTTTGCGTGCTTCACCATTTGCTCGGCAGAAGATTCTCCGCCCATTCCGCTTTTCTTATCTTTGTATCTGTAGAACAGATAACTGGCAAAAGGAATTTCTTCTCTGACTGCACCTCCTAATAAATCGCAGGCTCTTATACCAAGAAATTTACCGGCGAGATCCATGCAGGCAAATTCAATTGCTGCGTGAATCTGATATCTGTTGTTGTACAAAGATGCAACGGGATTCATAATCTTCCATCTCAGCTGTTCAAGTTGAAGAGGATCGTGACCCACTAGATAACTTTTTAATGATCTGAATGTATTTTCAGCTGATTCTCCACCGCCTCCCATCTCACCCAGACCGACCAAACCATTATCAGCTATTACCTCTACTATGGTTCTTACAAATCTACCCCAATGAGCTCCGTTAGCATGTCTTAAAGGTGCTTCAAGCGGTACGGTAACAGTGGTTGCTTTTATATCTACGATTTTCATTTTTAATCCTGGGATGTTTTTGGTTCACCGCCGATGGGGAGTAGTAATCCTCCATCTACCTGATAACAAGCTCCGGTCACAAATGATGCTTTCTCGGAAGCAAGGAAGGCTACAACTTCAGCTACTTCTTCAGCTTCTGCTATTCTTCCTAGCGGATGCATATTTCTGCAGGTCTCATAAACTGATTCCGGATCAGGATCCAGAGAAGCTGCGAATTTCAGCATCGGTGTATCAACCGTTCCGGGCGCTACGCAGTTTACTCTTATACCGTCTCGCGCAAAATCTATTGCCATGCTTCTGGTCAATCCTATCAGGGCATGTTTTGAAGTTGTATAAGCTGCAACCCCTCTTTGCGTCGCAAATGCCTGAACAGAAGTCATATTTACTATGTTTCCTTTAGATTTTCTAAGATGCGGAATGGAATACTTACATATATAAAAAACACTCTTTAAATTAATATTCATCACGTCATCCCACTCATTCTCCGGAGTTGATTCAACTGTTCCGTACCTCTGAATGCCGGCATTGTTGGAGACAATATCTAATCCGCCGTAGAGTTCGATCACTTTATTTACAGCATCTGCACAATTTTGAATATTAGAAACATCAGCTTTGAAAAACTCTGCATCTCCTCCGACAGCTTTTATCTCTGAAACAGTTTTTAATCCCTCATTCTCAGCTCGATCAACGATCAAGATCTTCGCACCTCTTTGTGCTAGTAATTTCGCAACTGCACCGCCAATGCCCATTGCACCCCCGGTAACTAGTGCTGTTTTATTCTGAAATTCAGTTTTATCATTCATATCGATTTATATTTTGTTGTGGGAATTATTTTCTGTCTAATTTTTTCTTTTTGTTCGTGAAAAATCTTTGACTAAATAATCATTAATTAGATTGATATAAAAGTAAACTTAAATTAATAATTTGTCAGATTTTTCTTGACAATACAATTTTTACGTATTAAGTTTAACTATGTTCAAATGTATGAACATATGCACATAGTAAAATAAATAATTAATTATTAAATGTGCAATTAAATTTTATATTGAATTATGGTAATACAAATAAATCATAAAAGCGCTCTTCCTCTGCATGTTCAGGTTGAGAGTATGCTCAGAGAGATGATCGAGCTGCCTGAATATAATAAAGGTAAAATGCTGCCGAACGAAGTTGAACTTGCAAAACGATTAGGTATTTCCAGAAATACAGTCAGACAAGCCACCAATCGTTTGGTATACGAGGGTCTTCTTATCAGAAAAAAAGGTGTGGGAACAAGGGTATCTGATCATAATAATGTTGTTACCAGACTCGACAGCTGGCATAGTTTTACTCAGGAGATGAATAAAAAAGGTATTGCTTTTAAAACCTTTGAGATAGATGTTAATTGGGTGCAGCCCGATGAGACTGTAAGGAAATTCTTTTCTATATCGCAGCATAAAGAAGTTCTTTGTATGGAAAGGCTTAGAGGTTTGGGTGAAGGTCCGATAGTTTATTTTGTATCATATTTTCATCCAAGAGTTGGACTAACAGGGAAAGAGGATTTTAGTAAGCCATTATATAAAATGTTAGAGGAAGAGTATTCAACAGTTGTTGCGACATCAAAAGAAGAAATAAGCGCTAAACTTGCCGATGAAAATATTGCAGGTAAATTAAAGATTAGTGCTGGTTCCCCCGTTCTTAAAAGAAAAAGGTTTGTGCTTGATCCGGGCGGCAGACCTGTAGAGTATAATATCGGATATTATAATGCCGAACATTTTACATACTTGATTGATATTCAGAAAGGTAATTGATAAGGTTTTTATAGAAGATATATATATGTAAGTTTTCTTGAGTAATAAGTCTCTGGTCCAAATGTATTAGTGCGATTAAGTCATTTAAGTACTAACTAAATCCAGAAGAATGAAGCAAATAATAAAAATTGGTTTAACTTTATCAGCGCTTCTTGCAATGGGCTTATTCCTGTTTATGCCTGACAGCAAACCGCCTGATGACGGTAAGATAAGGTTAAAATACTGGATGGTCAGTGCACTTAAAGAATTGCCATTTCATATTACCGAATTTGAACGCACTCACGAAAATATTATAGTCGAATCAACACCACTACCCTGGAATGAACATGAAAAGAAAATTCTTACTTCCATACTCAGCGAAAATCCCCCTGATATAGTTTTTCTTGTAACTCCGGTTGCAAAATGGGCAACGAGACTGGCCCTGACGCCTCTTGATGATCTTATCAAAAGGGACTCATTCGATACGTCTATTTTCTTCTCAGCACTCTGGGATGAGATGAAATTTAAAGATCATATTTACGCTCTGCCGCTCTATTCAAATTCATATGCATTCTTCTATAATAAAAAATTATTTAAAGAAGCCGGCCTGGATCCTGAAAAACCTCCGAGAACCTGGAATGAAGTATTAGAGTATTCATCTAAACTTACCAGGAAAGACTCTAAAGGAAATCTAAGTCAAATGGGATTCATTCCGACCTACGGAAATGTTCAAACTTCAGTTATTATGGCCTGGGAACTTGGTGCTCAGATGTTATCAAGTGACGGTGCAAAAGTCAGCTTAACTAATCAGCCTACCGTGGATGCCTTTAACTGGGTTTCTAATTTTTACAATCAGTATAAGATCAAAGATGTTTCTACATTTATTGCCGGGTTCGGATTTGCCGAGCAGCATGGCTTCATCTCAGAAAAACTTGCTATGATGGTACTGGATAATTCATTCCCGGATCAGATCAGACTTTATAATAAGAATCTTGATTATGGTGTTGCTGAAATTCCAACATTTGAAGGATATGACCCTGTTTCTTCGACGGGCAGCTGGTGGTTTGCAATTCCTAAGGGTGCTAAGAATAAGGAAGCAGCCTGGGAGTTGATGAAATTTGCGGTGCAAAAAAATATCCAGCTTACTGAAGCAGAAAGACAGAAAGAACTTTTATTTCCGTCGAATAAACTGGCAGCAAATGACACTGCATTTTTAGCTCTGAATGAACCAAACAGAATTTTTGTAGATCTGCTTGAGCATAGCAAGACTCCGACGATTGTTCCGCTTGCTCACGATGTATTCTGGCGTGAATATATGGGCGCTCAGGAAAGAGTAGTACATAAAATTCAAACTCCGGTTGAAGCATTAAAACAGGCGGAAAAAACAATACAGATGCATCTGGATGAAACAATTGAATACGATAATTACGTAAGAAGTAAAGTTTCTATTAATTAAAAAATAGTATGATCAATTTCAAATTAAATAAGTTTAATAAACAGCAGGCGATATTCGGTATACTTTTTATGATGCCCTGGTTTATTGGATTTATAATCTTCGGTTTGTACCCGATGATCATGTCAGTTTACTATAGCTTGTGCAGGTATGATGTTTTAAGAATTCCGCAGTTCATCGGACTCGGCAATTACCAGAAGCTGATATTCGAGGATCCTTATTTCTGGACTTCCATTTCGAATACTCTTATTTATACAGTGTTAAGAGTTCCATTGTGTATTATAGGTTCTCTGCTGCTTGCTGTGCTGGTTAATAATGCCGTTAGAGGAGTTAAATTTTTCAGAACAATATATTTTATTCCTTCAATCGTCACCGGTGTAGTTTTATCAGTTGTCTGGTTATGGATGTTTAACCCTCAGTTTGGACTGATAAATTCGTTCCTTGCATATATGGGAATACCCGGGCCGCTCTGGCTTCTGGACCCCAACTGGTCAAAACTTTCAATGGTTCTGATGAGTGTATGGTCTATAGGCGGCGGAAGAATGCTTGTATTTCTGGCTGCATTGCAGGGCATCCCAAAGCATCTTTATGAAGCAGTTGATATTGACGGCGGCGGATGGTGGGCGAAGTTTAGAAACGTTACTATACCAATGCTTTCTCCGGTGATATTCTTATGGTCGGTTCTGGAAATAATCTTTTCGCTGCAGGTATTCGTTGAAGCTTATATTATGACTCAAGGCGGTCCGCTCAACTCAACAATGTTTTACAATCTTTATTTATACAATAAAGCATTCAACGATTTTGAAATGGGATATGCGTCAGCTCTTGCTTGGCTGTTATTAATAATAAGTCTAATAATAACTGTCATTCAATTCAGAATAAGTAAAAGGTGGGTTCATTATGACGGGGGTGCGAAATGAGAACCCTTTCTATAAATAAGATAGTTAAGAATACTTCTACGTATCTGCTGCTTTCTGTGTTCGCTTTATTCTTTATAATTCCATTCTTATGGATACTTTCAACATCACTGAAAGGGGATACCCAGATTTTTACTATTCCGCCTCAATGGATACCGGAGACATTTCATTGGGAAAACTACGCTAAAGTTTTTGAGAGAATACCATTTCTTTTATATGTGAAAAATTCAGTTTTTGTTTCAGCAATAATTATAACCGGGACCGTATTATCAAGTTCAATAGTTGCCTATTCATTTGCATGTCTTAACTGGCCCGGACGAAATTTTTTATTCATTATTGTTTTAGCTTCAATGATGCTGCCGATTCAGGTTATTATGATACCCGTATTTGTATTGTTTAAAGAGATTGGATGGCTCAACAGTTTCAAGCCGCTTACGCTTCCGGCATTTTTCGGCGGTAGTGCTTTCAGCATATTTCTGCTAAGGCAGTTTTTCCTTTCTATACCAAAAGATCTTCTTGACTCAGCAAGAATTGACGGCTGTTCGGAGTTTAGAATTTACTGGAATATTGTATTACCGAATTCCAAGCCTGCGCTTGCCACTGTAGCAATTTTAACTTTTATGTTTTCCTGGAATGATTTTCTCGGTCCGCTTATTTATTTATCGGATCAGGCAAAAGGAACAATCGCTCTCGGTCTTGGAATGTTTGTCGGCCAGTATGTTACAGAATGGGCATTGCTTATGGCTGCATCTATGCTGATGATGCTGCCGATGCTGATAATCTTTTTCGTTTTCCAGAAGTACTTTATTCAGGGTTTTATAATGAGCGGATTAAAGGATTGAAATACAATAATCTATTCAGGTTTTAATATGGATTTAAGAAAATTTTATAAATTGAAAAAAACATATCGGTCAGCATACTACTCAGTCTCAATAAGATTGCTTCCGATTTTGTTTTTATTATATAGTATAAATATTCTGGCCAGTGTCACCGGCAAGATCCAGGGTACGGTATTAGATAAAAACACAGGGGAAAAGCTACCTGGCGTTAATGTTACAATAGTCGGGACCACTACCGGCTCAGCAACTAATTTTGATGGCGAGTATTTTATTCTGCAGGTTCAGCCGGGTGAGTATACTCTTAAATTTTCTATGATAGGTTACAGAGATTATATAGTTCAGAATGTTCGGGTGCGATCTGAACTGACAACAAGAATTGACGCAGAGCTGGAAGAAACGACTCTTGAAATCGGAGGTGAGGTTGTCGTAGTTGCACAAAGACCCGTCATTCAGAAAGACGTTACAGCGAGTATTCAATTTCTTGGCGCTGAAGAAATCATAAGATTACCGCTGACTGATGCTAAAGAAGGATTGTTCGTTCAAGCCGGAGTTTTCTTTGACCCCATACCTGTGGTGGGAGGTCTGGGCTCTGCTGGCAGAGGTGAAACAAGGTATTCAATCAGAGGCGGAAGCCAGGATGAAATAAAATGGTATTTTGATGGAGTGAGAACTTCGTCCCTGGTCAATGGCAGAGCAGATTGGGGCGGATCATTTACCAATCTTAATATGAATTCTATTCAGGAAGTTCAGATTATGACAGGGGGTTTTACATCTGAATATGGTGAAGCGCAGTCAGGTGTAGTTAGTGTGATTACTAAAGAAGGCTCTGATAATATTAAAGCATCGGTAGACTATATTTACGGATTTCCCGGTCAGCATCATTTCGGAAATTACTTATATGATCCGGCTACTCAAAAAGAATTTATTGATAACACACTTGAAGACGGTACGCTTGATACAGCATGGTGGACACCATATAGAACAGAACAGATTTATGATTACAGAAGAATACCGGATCATACGCTTTATGCCAGTCTGGGTGGACCGTTATTCACTTTAAATGATGTTCCTGTTAAATTCTTTCTATCGACTCAATTTAAAAGGATAACATATACATTACCTCGTCCCCGTCCTTCACGAAATACTGAAAATTTATTTTTTAACCTTTCAACCAGACAGCAAGACGTACGATTTAGATTAAATGGAACCTACAACCATGATGCTCATTCAACTCTGCAGGAAAACGGAGATTTTACTAGTCAGGCAAAGTATTACAGAGGCTGGGGATCGTTAATAGATACTTATAACTGGAGTTTGTCGGGTTTATTTACTCACGTTGTTAATAATGATTTATTCTATGAAATAAAACTCAGTACTTATAATGTCGAATTTCAGGAAGGAGCAAGTGAATACACTGAGTTAGGCAGAAGCGCTAATCCTACTCTTTTTGGTTTTATGAGATATGACGGATATGAGAATGAGCCTTTTGACCAGTATGCTCCTGTAATTAAAAACAATATTACCTCGGGTGATATTTCACTGGTTGGAAATTTAAACTGGCAGTTTACTTCAAATAATCTTTTAAAAAGCGGATTTGAATTCAGGTACAACACCTTTTCTGAAAATGAAAGTTTCAGATTTCCTTCATTCACCGATAACCAGGAGGACTGGATAAACAAAGGACTAAATGAATCTTACCATCCATTGCAGTTTGCAGTTTATATTCAGGATAAAATGGAATTTGAGAGTATGATTTTAAATATCGGACTGCGTTATGATTACTTTGATCCGAACAGAATGTGGTTTGAAAGAACAAATTATTTTAATCTTGCAATTGATCCTCTGTACGATGTTTCTAAAGATCCTGATCTGGACCAGGTGGATTCACTTGGAAGAGTTAAATACTCTTATGAAAATGTACTTGATAAAAAAAGAATTCCTGCTCAAACATATAGTATGTTAAGCCCCCGATTTGGAGTTTCATTTCCAATCACTGAAAATTCCTTGCTTCATTTTAATTACGGACATTATTATCAAATGCCACCGCTTGACCAGATGTTTGAATTTTTATATTTCAGACCTGTCAATCTGGTTGAGAAAATTATTGCAGAAAGAAATCTTGCTGCGCAGGAAGGCAGGGAGCCAAACCATATCCCGTCAAATGATGGTGACCCGGAAAGGGTTGTTGCTCAGACAGTTGAACCGCTTAAACCACAGAAGACAATCATGTTTGAAGCGGGCATTAAGCATAATTTTAATGATATAGCTGTTCTTGATGTTACCGCATTTTATAAAGACGTTTTTGATCAAACGGATGAGAGAGTCGGACTATTTGATAGATCTGTCAAAGGTTATGATCCTTATAGAGATCAGATTTCACCGAACCAATCTTATGCTGCATACTTCCCTGGCGATTACGGTGACTCAAGAGGATTTGAAATTTCTCTTAGATCGCTCTTCAGCAGATATATAAACATCGATATTAATTACAGTTTTTCTAAATCAACCAAAGGCAGAGCCAGTCCTAAACGTATAACATTTGATGAGAATGGCAATGCAACTTATGAATGGGATACTGAAGTAAACAAAAGAATTCCGACGGAAACGAATTTTTCACGACCTCATATACTTCGTGCAAATTTGTTTCTCTCATATCCCGATTATGAGGAGAGTTCAATAATCAATTCTATTATGAGTGGTACTAGCATAAGTCTTTTATACCGATATGTGAGCGGTCAGACCTTCACTTACCTGCAGCCCGAAGATCCTCCAGATACTTATGATAATTACAGATATCCTGCAAATCATAATATGGATCTGAAAATCGATAAGTTGTTTAGAATTTCCGGTACACATGAGCTGACTGCATATTTACAGATCACAAATGTTTTTAATACACAAAATCTGCGGTCATACGGTGATGTAGTATTCGATGCAAATTCAACAAAAGATTACGTGGAAACTGGAAAGGTATCTACTGTAGATGCTTCCGGTTATGATATAAGCTGGCAGAACTATTATGATGCTCGACGTTTCTTTCTTGGTATAAAATATTCATTCTAAATTAAGATTGTGGAATCATAATGAATAAAATAAAATTATTAGCAATCAGTTTAAGCCTTGTCACTTCTTTGTCGGCACAGGTCCGAAATGCTGATTTTAAAATTCATGACAGAGGTGTGCTTTGGGAGACCATGAAAGACAATGGAACTATCGGTGCACCGAATCCGACAAACAGATTTGAGAATTATCCCAGTATGGATTGGCCGGGCGGACCCAACACTATGAACAAAGATGATCAGAGATCTTATTCTGTAGGCTCTGGTATGTGGATAGGCGGTAAAAGAAATGACGGCTCAATTTTCTTTACTGAAAACGGCCCATTTAACTTTGTTGATAACGGAACATTTGAAGCAATTGTAAAGACAGATAATTTTCTTGGAACACCATCATTTAATCCCGCTGAGGCTGAACAAATTATAACCGCAAAATGGAAAACGAGTGAGAATATCTCCGTTGAAAGGAATAGTCGTGTATGGAGTTTTCCTCTGCTGAATAATTTTGTTATTTGCGAATATATAATCACAAATCAGAACTCCGCTCCGGTGACAGAGATCTATATTGGATTCCCAAATTTAATTAGACCCAGTTATCAGGATTTTGTTGTTCATAATGGATGGGGTGATGATTTTAACAGGACTGATGAATTTGTTGCATATGATTCAACAAGAAAAATGATTTACTCCTGGGACGATACTCCTAACTTCAGTATCCCTAATGACATTGGTAATTTTTGGGAGGCAGCAGGTGAATTGAGAACTACCGGATATGCAGGCTTCTCATTTCTTTACGCTGATCAGGCTTCGGATAATAGACCTCAGCCATCAAATGTATTCTGGGCTCAGCTTCTGAATAACGAAAGTTTCTTTACGATACAAAGTTCAAATGCACAGAGTCTATATAATATTTTAAACGGAGCAGATAAATCTCTTCAGGCAAATGCCGGCGATCACTTAACTCCTTTTATGCTGATGAGTGCAGGGCCTTACAGTTTAGCTCCGGGAGCATCAATAAAGATTGTGACAGCTGAAGCAGTTAATGGAATTCCATTAGAAAAGGCATTACTTGGATTAAGCTCACAAGCGTTATTGCCTTTTGGATTAGACTCTCTAAATAAATCGATAGATAGAGCTAAAAATCTGTATCAGAATAATTATCAAGTTGCGGCTGTTCCACCGCCTTCGCCTGAAATTGATATTTATTCTTTACCATCAAATCAAACGATTGCACTTACGTGGTCTCCCGTGGAAGATAACTGGGTAAATCCAATATCAGGAAAATCAGATTTCAGAGAATATAAAATATATCGCAGTGATAGATCTTTTATTGGTCCATTTACGATGATAAGACGTATCGATCCCAAAAGATCTACTGATAGAACCAGGTTCTATAATTCAGAGAATAATAAATGGGTATTTGAAGATCAGACTATCAGTCTTGGAGCGGGATATTTTTACGCAGTCACTTCATTAGATAGTGCGGGAAAGGAAAGCTGGTTAACCAATAGAAATGAAACAGCAATCACCGCAACAAGAAGCCCATCTGCTAATACACTGAATGTTAAAGTATTTCCAAATCCTTTCAAGGAAGTATCAGGTTTTCCTACATCTGGTACAGAAAATTTTATTGTATTTTCAAATCTGCCGGCAGTATGCACAATTCGGATATATACTACCAGCGGTGAACTTGTGAGGACACTTGAACACGATAATCCTAATTCCGGTGAAGAAGTCTGGGATCAACTTACCGATGCTCGGCAGAGAACATCACCCGGAATTTATTTTTATACTGTCGATTCCGGTGTAGGAACTGCTCAGGGTACATTAATAATTATCAAGTAGAAGGTTTTCAGATGAAAAGATCATACATAGTTATAGCCGCAGTTATTCTGATGCTGATTCCGCTTGAAGAAAATTCTGCTCAGCTTGATTACGGCTTTGATTTTTCTAAATCAGGCACTGCCGGACTACAGTTTCTTAAAATCGGTATTGGAGCTAAAGAAACTGCTATGGGTGAAGCCGTAACAAGCCTGGTAAACGATGCAAACTCAGTGTTCTGGAACCCTTCAGGTATTGCTTATATAGAGAATTATGAAGTTTCATTTTCACATAATAGCTGGCTGGCAAGCAGTAAACATAATTCTGCCGTATTTGCATTTCCTTTGGCATCCTTTGTTTTTGCTGTTAGTGCAGCTGCACTTCAAATAAATGACTTTGAAGAAACAACAGCTTTAATGCCGGATGGAACGGGCAGGATGGTTAGTGCAGGTGATTATGTCTTTGGTCTCGCCGCGGCAAGAAGATTTACTGATCGGCTGTCAATTGGACTGCAGGTAAAATATGTACACGAAAAACTTGATGACTATTCTCTCAACAATTTTCTTTTTGATGTAGGTGCCATTTATGCGACTGGTTTCAGAGATTTGACTCTCGGTTTTTCGCTTCAGCATTTTGGTCCTGATATGCGTTTGTTAAATCAGGATTTCAGAACACCGCTTCTTTTCAGATTAAGTGCTTCTGATAAATTTATTATAAATGAAGATTTTATTATTACCGGTGCCGCTGAACTTGTTCATCCGACAGATAATATTGAATGGGTGAATTTAGGACTGGAAATTCAATTATTAAAACTTGTGGCACTTAGAGGCGGTCATAGAATTAATGTTGATGAAGGAAAGTGGAGTTTCGGATTTGGATTAACTCCGCCTGTTCTTGGCAGCATTTCAACCAGAATCGATTATGCTTTTGTACTTTCAGAAAAGGTTTTTGATAATGTGCATAGATTTTCAATAAAGATCGGACTCAATTAAATGAATTTAAAAATATTAAAACATCTAACTCTAATTTTATCACTTTTATTATTGCCGTTTTTTAACGGGTGTTTATTTGAAGAAGTTAATCAGCCGAGTTCAGCAGACCCGGGAGAAATAATAGATATCAGTTTGACTATTACTGATAATCTTGTTCCGGAACCAAATGCACACAAAGGGATACTTAGTGTCATTGTTCCTTCAGATTGGGAATTTGTTTCAGCATCGTATACCTCCGTTCTTGGCAACGGAGTGTTAAATGTTTCTCCGGAGTGGAAGGATTCTATGGACCTGTACTATCCTGTAAATCAGTTCGGACCAAATATGAAATGGATAGCACTTATTTCTGATCAGGGGTACTCCTACACAGATATTACTTCTTTTTATGTTGATCTTAAATTTCAGGTTGGTCAAACACTCGGATGTTTTAATATAGGATACTTAACAACTAAGGCAACCTCAGGTTTGTTGGGCGCCAATCCGTCCTGGGCTCCGCTTTCATATCCACATCCAATAGGTATTCCTGATTCCAGTTTATGCAATACTATTTATGAAATCAGACGTGCTGATGAATGGGATGATCTTTTTGACAGAACTAGTGGATGGACAGGATCTGATGGGATATACTCGATACCATTGAATGGATATGATGCCCCCTCGAACAGCCCGGCAGACAGTCAGCTGATTTTGTTTAGTGATACTTTTATCGGACAGGTTAACAGCAATAATCATAGAGTTAATACATCAATGGTTAACAACACTTTAGCGTTATTGCAAAGTAATATCCCGGATTCAAATCAGATACAGTTTTTCTGGAGAACCGATTCATTGAATAACCCCAAAACAGTTTTTGTACCTAATACTCCAAACGCAAATGCAGGAGATTGGTATTGGCTGATGGATGGAATTTCAGTAAACGATTATATCTATGTTTTTGCTTTAAGATTAAACAGCAGTACGGGCGGTTTAGGATTTGAATTAAATGGTGTGGCGCTGCTCAAATTTAGAATGGACTCATTAAATTTTATTTCAGATGTTGAACAATTTGATACGCCATTATTCTTGAAAAATGAAACTGAAAATTGGGAGATTGTACTTGGGCAGGCAATAATGCCTATGACAAGTGTATCCGGTAATCCTTCTCCTGACGGGTATATATATGTGTATGGACCCAGAAGCAACTCTTCAGGAAAAGAACTTGTTGCTGCCCGCGTGCTACCAAACGAAATTGAAAACTTCGGACAATGGAAGTATTGGGATGGAACCGGATGGGGAAGTGAAATTGGAAATTGCGCTCCATTGACTAACGGAATATCTCAGGAATTCAGTGTTACACCGATAGACAATGATAAATATTTACTGGTCTGCCAGATGGGCAGCAGCGTTGCAATAAGAACTGGCGACAGTCCTGTTGGTCCTTTCGGTATTTTTCAATTAATATATGATTGTCCTGAAGTACTAATAGATCCGGATATTTTTGTTTATAATGCGAAAGCGCACCCTAGTCTATCTGATGAAGAGGAACTGCTTATCAGCTATAATGTAAACACATTTGATTTCTGGGATCATTTTACTAACGCTGACATTTATCGGCCAAGGTTTATTTATCTAAAAATTAATGATTCAACCAGTTCAGCGGCTGAAGATATTGTCAGTCTGCCAAATAAGTTTCATCTGGAACAGAATTACCCGAATCCTTTTAATCCATCTACAAAAATATCTTTTGCTGTTTCAAATAGAACGAATGTTTCAATAAAAATATTCAACGCCCTGGGTGAAATGGTTTCTGAATTAATTAATAAAAATTATGCTGCCGGTCATTATGAATTAATTTTTAATGCATCTTCAGGGTTTTCTTCCGGCGTTTATTTCTATAGAATGGAAGCCGGAGAATTTGTTCAGACAAATAAAATGATTTTAATAAGATGAAAGTGAGTCTGATTTGAAAATAAAACATGCAAATAAAATTTTATTACTGTTGCTGCTGTCCTCAATCTGCTTTACTGAAGCTCAGAATAAAAACGATGAGATGATTCTCGAAACGAATATTCAAGGATTCATCCCTTCTTGGCTGGTTGCCGGTCCGGTGGAATTTCCACTGGAAGGTTTCGGAAATGCAAAAGATACAGTTGCAATAGGAGAACCAGACCTATCACCGGGTGAAGGGGATTATTCGACTTCAAATCTTCCTGAAAGAGAAAAAATCCAATGGAATTTACAGTCCATTGATCATAAAGGATTTGTTGATTTTAAAAGTTCATTAGAATGGAATGTTAACACTGATATTCCTATTAAAATATGGTACTCAAGAGCAGGGTATGCTTTTACAACCATTATCAGTGAATACGATAGAGAAGCCTTGCTGACATTAGGCAGCAATTCACAATTAAGCGTTTTTCTAAATGGAGAAAAAGTACATTCAACAAATGATGCCCGTAATGCATTAAAAGATCAGGATACAGTCAGAATCAAATTAAAGAAGGGATCAAATGACCTTATCGTAAGGGTATTAAACACTCATACAAATTTAGGATTGGCTTTCTTCGGTATGATTAAATGGGAATGGGGTTTTTACGCAAGGCTTCTTGAAAAAGATGGTAAACCAATTAAAGATGTAAAATATTTGATCAGAATAAAAAATAAGAAATCTGATTTTAATGTCCTCTCCACATTCTATTTTAAAAAGATAGATAACCAGTTAAAGCAGAGAATAGATGTAGAAATTAATTCATTAAATCCAAAACTCATTTCCTCTGTATTTAAAATTAATTATGATGGCAAAGATTATGAGTTTAAAATTGACTCTTTAGCGTTTGGAAAAACGAGACATTCATTTTACTTGCCGGAAATCAGACTAAATTCTTATGCTGATGCGGAGCTTAGTCTCGAAGGCGATCTGATCAAGAAAAGCATTCAGCTTGAGAAGCGGAAAAAATATGATCTTCATATTATGCTTCTCAATCATACGGATGTCGGCTACACACATGCACAGCCGGTATGTGAAGAACTTCATTGTAATACTCTTGATGAAGTTCTTGAGATGTGCAAGGAACATCCTGATTTTCACTGGACAATAGAGACAACCTGGCAGCTAGAGGCTTATGAAAAGTTAAGAACCCAGGAAAAATTTGATGAACTAATTGCTTTGATTAAAGACGGCAGAGTCGCTGTGTCTCCCATCTATACAAATCCATTCACCGGCTTTGTCTCAGAAGAAGAGATGCTGCGTTCTCTTGATAAAGCGCTTGAGTATAAGGATAAATACGGTATCACTTTTTCCGGCGCTGTTTACAATGACGTTCCCGGCCAGGCCTGGTTCTTACCGCAGGTTCTGTCAAAACTTGGAGTAAAATTTATTGCTGAAGGTATAAATGAAGTTTACGGTGATTATAAACTTCAGCGTAATCTGCCTAAGGTTTTTAAGTGGGAAGCTGCAGACGGAAGTCAGGTAGTCACTTATTTAAATGAAGCATATAATGAAGGCCGGTCTTACGGTCTTGAATCAAATGATCTTTATACAGTTGAGCAGAGGATATGGGAACGAATAAATAAACTCGAAGCAAGAGACTATCAGCCCGATATTATTTTGATCAATACTTCATTCAGTGATAACAGTATACTTGCAGGTCATCAATATCTTCTTGCAATGAGATGGAATGAGCAGTATGAGTATCCTAAATTTATGAGCAGTGATGTTAATAAATTTTCATCTGCAATAATTAATTCCGATGCATACGATGTACTGCCTGTTTTAAAAGGCGACTGGACATCCAATTGGGATATCTTTTATCAGGGTGAGTTTGAGCGGCATAAAAAAGCCAGATTGAGTCAGAATAAGCTATTAGCTGCTGAAAAACTATCGACCTTAAGCAGCTTATTGGATAATTCAAAACGACCTATGAATCCGGAAATCAGTGAAGCGTATCGAAGTTTACTGCAGTTCAGCGGACACGGAAGCGGACTGGAATATGGTTACGGCTCGCCTGAAGATAATAAGCTGACGATGGACTATCGGCAGAGTTATATTGAAAATGCTTATTTAGGATCGGAATCAGTTCTATTAAAGGCTTTATATCAAATTTCAAAACCGGAAGAAAGTTTAGATTCAGAGGGATTATTTGTGTTCAATACTCTTTCCTGGAGGAGAAATGATCTTGTGGAAATTCAATATCCATTTGATACTTCACCGGAGTATGATGTTGTTGATGCAGGAACTAATGAAATAATTCCGAGTTTCAGGAAAAATCATAAACAATATTTTGTGGCCATAGATGTACCCTCATTTGGATATAAAAAGTATCTGCTTAAATCGAAGTCAGTTTCAAAAGAATTTCCAAGTGGACTTGTAAAGACGGATAACTCAATACAAAATCAATTTTATAAAATTACTTTTGATACAAACAATCCATCTGTAAAAAGTCTTATTGATAAAAAGACCGGCAAAGAATTAATAAATAATAATAACGGTTTTGGATTGGCATTTCCAACAATAGAAAAATTTCAGCTGAATCAGAAGCATGCATCCATATCAGGTAGTAAGACCAGTTACGAAATTATAGATGAGAGTCCGGTAAGACTTACATTTAGAATAATAAGAGAAAATGATATAATTGAAATTATAGATTATTCATTGCTTGATGGAATTGATAAAGTATTAGTTAATGCCAATGTAAATCTTGAGTCATTGAAGCCAACTAAAATACTTGAAGAATATGGATTACCTTTTAGTTTTAATCTGAATAATGCAAAAGTCAAATCTGAAATAATTGGTGGATTCATTGAACAGGATAAGGACAGATTACCGGGCATTGATCATGATGGTGTATCATTAAGAAGATCAGTATCAATTTTTAATGACAGCGAAAATATTATCTGGTCAACAGCCGATGCAAGGGTAATTCGGATCAGAGTAGATAGTGTGACTAGTGAACCAGTTGTAATTTCAAATCTGGTTAACAATTTTCCTGCTGACTGGAATAGACATGAGAATATGACAGGCAAGATTGATTTTCGTTATGCTTTTAGCTCAGTGGAAGGAAGTTTTGATCCAGCCAAAACATCGATGTTTGGATACGAACTTAATGAACCTTTACTTGTTAGAAAAAGCTGGTTCCGAGCCCTGCCTTCTTCGGAAAAATATTTATCAATAGAAAATCCAAATGTTGTTCTGCTTAATCTTAAATCAAGCAGACAGGGAATAATTATCAGGGTATTGAATTCAGACAGCGAAAAAAATCAAACTGCAAAAATAGAAAGTAAGTTATTCACTGATTTTAGTGCAGAGGCAATTGATTTACTTGGAAATAAAACACAGATTCTGGAAGTGATAGAAAATGTAATCACTATAAGTTTAAAGCCCGGAGAGTTTTCAGATATATTAATTAAATCATTAAATAAATAATCGCCCTTGAAAGGAGGAGTTTTGTTTTCTATGTCCTTGTTATCATTTATTATTAACAACAATCTATAACTAAAAAAGGAGCTAGTAACATGAAAAGCAAATTTGCAAAATTATCTTTTCTCAGTATCGCTGGTTTAGTTGCATTGGTTATTGCAGGATGTTTTGTTATTCTTTCTGTATCACAGCCTTCATCAGTAATGGGACTGCAACAATTCACAGCTTCATTAAGCGTTGAAGTGGCAGGTCAATCTGATGCAACTCCGCATTATGCCATAGTCGGATTAAAACTTCCAAATGACTGGCAGGTTGATTCAGTTTGGTTTACAGGGGCTTATAATGACTATTGCGTATTTTTACATCCTGATTCTTCTGATAGTGAACCGGGCGGACAAGTTGACTACTGGACAGATTCCCTTGAAGCAAGATATCCCAGCGGTGCCGATATGCAGTGGGTGGTTTATGAATCATCAACATCACACTTAACATTGGTAAGTACTGATACGATAGATCTTTTTGTTACAATGACACCGGGTGTCACCCAGGGAAACTTTGATCTAGGTTATTTTGTATCCGATGCAGCATTGGATTTCACCGATCCCACCTGGTATTCAGCTAGTTTAAATAATCCAATAACTGTTTCAGGAATCGTACCTGTTGAACTGACTTCATTTGCTGCGATAGGAACCAGAGACGGCGTACAACTTAATTGGGAAACAGCTACAGAAATTAATAATCAGCGATTTGAAATCGAAAGAAGTATTGATAGCCAGAATTTCACAATTGTTGGCTTCGTCAACGGAAGAGGAACAACAACTGAAAAATCTTCATACTCATTTATCGATAAAGGCGTTAATGAAGGCAAATATTACTATCGCTTAAAACAAGTTGATTATAACGGTGCATATGAATATTCACAGGTGATTGAGGTTGAATTCTCTGTTCCTCAGGAATTCTCATTAGCACAGAATTATCCTAATCCATTCAACCCGTCAACAACTCTTAGTTTTGGATTGCCGGTTGAATCGAATATTACTCTTTCGGTTTACAATTCTTTAGGAGAACTCGTAAAGGTAGTTTCTCAGGGTACATTGCAGGCCGGTACTCATAATATGAATTTTGAAGCAGTTGATTTACCTAGCGGTATATATATGTATACTCTCAATGCTAAAGGTTCAGATGGTGTAGAATTCACTCAGACTGCAAAAATGTTATTGTTAAAGTAATAATGATTATAAAAGTGCTCGCAAATTCCTGCGGGCACTATAATTCCAGGAGACGAAAATGAAATTATTAAAAATGCTCACTTTGTTTGTAGGGCTTGCTGCTGTGTTTTTTTTCAGCGGCTGCCTTATTGAAGAAGTAAATCAGCCCGCTGCGATTAATACGGGGGAAACATTTACTACAACTATCACTGTCTCTGATATGAACGCAGAACAGAATAATGCGCATAAAGGAGCTTTGGCTATTCTTGTTCCTGAAGACTGGTCGTTTATAAGCGGAACTTACAGCACGCCGATGGGTTTTGGCAATCTTGAGCCTGACGCATCCGTTCCGCCTATTTGGGGTGACATTGATACAGTCATCCAGCGACCGGCAGGAATGAAATGGATCAACCTGCTTTCTGATCAAGGTTATCTTCATAACGCCAACGTTATTTATGAAGCCACTGTAAACTTACAAGTGGGTCAAACAGCAGGTACCTTCCCGATCGGCTATCTTGTAACTGTCAATACAATTGATATGTTAAAGTTTTTAAATGATCAGGATTATGATCAACAGTTAGCCGGAGCTGATACTTCGATGAATCATATGGTTACAATAACCGGATCTTCGGCTGTGGACGAACAAATTTCAGGTATACCGACTGAATATAATCTTTCACAGAATTTTCCCAATCCTTTTAATCCGACAACCAGTTTCACATATTCCTTAAAACAATCAGGTGATGTTCTAATCAGTGTTTATGATGTTTCCGGTAAGGAAGTTAAATCACTTGTGGACGGATTCAGATCTGCAGGAAATTATGTAGTTAACTTTAATGCCGGGGATATGGCAAGCGGTATTTATTATTACAGGATTACAACAAATGATTTTGTTCAGACTAATAAGATGGTTCTTTTGAAGTAAGTAGAAATTATTGTGTCGGCACTAATCGAAAATTGGTGCCGATGATTTTAAAGAGAGATAAATAATAATGAAACAGATAAAAGTTCTAAATGCCAGAGATCTCGGTGCTCAATTTGTAAATAATCCAAATAAAATGGTAGGCCAGGATGGTGCTTATTCAATACCATTAAAAGATAAGTGTTTATTCTTTTTTGGCGATACTTTGATCGGAAAAAGAACTGAAGGTGAAAGTCTTTGGTATCCGGGAGGTGTTCCGCTGGGACCGGTTGATATGACAGGTATCGGCGGTCTGGAAAAGATGATAACAAATACAGGATTGCTCTGTTTTAATAAGACAGGTGAAGACGGATTTAATGACTTTAAATATATTCTGGATGATAATAACCAGCTCAAACAATTAATTCAGCACGAAGCTGATGAAGATCATAACTGGTACCGGATATGGTGTTTACACGGAATTGCAATTAAAGACAAGATTTATCTTTATTTCATGAAAATTAAAATGCTTAAAGAAGGCGAACCGCCGGCGAACTTTGTTGTTATTGGGTCAGGGCTGGCTGTTGGCAGCGAAAAAGACTGGAAATTCAAAAGAGTATTTCGCAATGGCTCATACATTTTATGGAATGAAGACGATCCTGGTTTTGCTTCTGCAATTCATTATAGAGAGGGTGATAAATATGTTTACTTATATGGTACTAAAAATGATCGAAGCGGAATACACTATCTTCATCTTGCCAGAGTTAATCCTGATGAAATAGAAAAGATAGATCAGTATGAATATTTTGTTTCAGAAACAGATGGCTGGACAAATGATGTAAAGAAATCTAAACCTGTCTTCTCAGGTATGCCGAATGAGTTGTCTGTAAATTATAATAAATATCTTGGGTGCTATTTATCTGTACATTCATTTGAACTAACAGGAAAAATTGTCGGCAGAACTTCACCAACCCCATGGGGCCCATGGAGTGAACCAATGACACTCTGCCAGGTTATTCCTCAAAAGAAAATTCAGGGTCCAAGTCTCGAACTCATTTATGCAGGAAAGGAACATCCTTCCTTTGCTAAGAATGACGGAAAGGCTATTTATATAACTTACATAGAGTTCGAAGAATACTACCCTCATTTAATTGAAATAACTTTTGAATAATTATTGAATTACATTTTATAACCAAGAATTTATTGGAGAATTAATGATTCCAACTGTTGAAGATCTTAAAAGCGATGTTTTAGTACATAAGCACGGAGATATTTTTAATCTACCGGGACTTACAAATTTTATTGGAACCGTACAGTCTGATTTCGACATTACCGGAATCAGAAGTTTGAACTTTCCGCCGTTTGGTTGCTCGGATATTATCACTGCGGGTTTATTCATTAATGATATCTATTTCCCGGCTACAGGAACAAAAATAAACTTTACCTGGATAGCCGATAGAATTGAACGTGAGGCAGTCTATGAAGGACTAAAGCTTTATTCAATTACAATTCTTCCAATGGGTAAACTGGCGTGTGCTGTCCGGCTGAACCTTACCAATATCAGCGGTGTAGAAAAAAATCTTGAACTGAAATACGGTTTTACCGGCAGCATAACTAAAGCAGTAAAGAGTTGGAATGAACCATTGCCGCCGTTTGAAACAGATCATAAAATAGAAATTGATGAGGCTAATAATTCTCTGGTTTATTCAGCTAAGAAAAGTTCTTCATTTCAAGTGCAGGGAATTTCATTAAAAGGTGAACTCAGCAGGAACGGAATTAAAACTAATTTCACATTATCGCCTGGTGAATCAAAAACTATTGATTTCGTAACGGTTGTAGGAGATTCTCTTTCAAACGTGCTTTCTGATTATAAAAATATTATGTCTAATGTTCAAGGTGAAATTGATCACTGCAGAAACGAATGGAATGAGGAAATCAAAGCGGCATTCACACCCGGTAATTCAAGATTTTCAGGTTGTATGCCCTTGCTAGAGACCACGGATAAAGAAATTGCAAAGCTTTACTATATGGGTGTACTGGGAGTGATTTATTTCAGGAGAGATAATCCGTACTCGGTTCTGGGAAGAACATATGATACTCTGATGCCGAAGTATTGGCAGTCTGTTACATTCATTTGGGATTATGCACTCAGCTCACTTACTCATGCCCTTCTTGATCCTGCTGTTATGAAAAAATACATCGAGCATTGGATGTCGATGGATGTACATAAACATTTTGGAACTGAATATTTAACAGGCGGCCCCGTTGGTCCGTGGTATTCTGTAAACGATTTTGCAATCACTGAAATATCAAAAAACTATTTGAGATGGAACGGTGATTTCAAATGGCTTCATAAAGTTATTCAGGTTAATGAAGGACAGAAAGCACCGGTTATTGATCTGCTGCTGAAGTTTGCCTCAAACTGGAAAAATTTCAAATCACCAAACGGACTTGCAGATTACGGCGGAATCAATAATTTGCTTGAGTGTGTCAGTACCTACATTCACGAAGTGGCGTCTCTTAATGCAGCAAATGTTTTTAATCTCAGAACAGCAGCAGAACTTTGTGAACTGACGGGTAAAAAAGATTTGGTTGATCATTATATAAATGAAGCCAATGAACTGATCCCGCAGATCAACAAACTCTACGTTGATGGAAAAGGATTCTGGGCAACCAGATTTCCGGATGGCAGTTTAGTTGAAGTGAGGCATTGTTATGATTTCATTACAATCCTGAATATGATCCCGGATGATCTTACAGCAAAGCAAAAAAATGAAATGGTTGAGTTCTTCAAACGTGAACTGCAGTCACCAACCTGGATGCGTGCCCTCTCAGCAGGAGATGATAATTCTATGTTCAGTGTGCGTCCCGATCATCAGTGGAACGGTGCTTATCCTGCCTGGCCGGCTCAGGCCGTTACAGCTTTATTTAAAACAGGTAATACAGAATTAGCTCTTGAATGGCTGAAGGGCTTATCAAAATCAGCAAATCAAGGTCCATTAGGGCAGGCTCATTTTGTAGAGTCAGCTATTGATCCCGATAGCGGGGGTGCACGTAAAGCTCCGCCCGATATGCCTTATATAACTGACTGGACTGTGTCATCAAGCGGAAGCTGGACGAACATAATCATAGAATCGATCTTTGGAATAAAAGCAACGCTAAATAAAGGTATCAGTGCAACTCCTCAGTTCGGAAGCTTCGATGCTAAAGCTGAATTAAAAAACATTTCTTATCAGGGAAATCTATATCATGCGGATTCTAAAGGACTTAAGAAATAATCGTTATGCTGATTGAATAATATGGAAACTGAAACCGGACAAATATTTAATCTGAATAATTTTAATGGCTTAAGCGACTCTTTAGAAAACTGGAATGCTCTTTCAGAAGAAAGCAGAACAGGTATTCTTGAAAATATTTTAAGTTCTTTAGCACGACAGAATTATCCCTTCTATGAAGGTGAATCGAAAGTTGTGCTCATTTATAAAGGTAAAGCACAAGCAATTGAGCTGCTAAGCGATATCACCGGCTGGACTGATCCAATCCGTTTGAAGCAGGTAGGCGGTTCAGATTTATTTTATCTCAAAATTGAACTTGAACCTGATGCCCGCATCCAATATCTGCTGCTGGTTGACGGCAACGCCATTGTTGACCCAGCAAATAAATTTAAATCACTGCATGGTTTAGGTGCAATGTCTGAGCTTGCTATGCCTAAGTATGAAAGACATCCTTATCTTAATGAATTTCTTTTTGGCAGCGAGGGCAGTTATGATGATTTGGTAAGACATATTCTACCTTCCGGTGTTCTGCCTTATGATCATGAAGTGCATATTTATCTGCCGCCTGGGTATAGTACAAAAATGGAATACCCGACTGTGTATTTCCACGATGGCCCTGATTACATTCGATTTGCACTGGCATCTTATTCAATAAATAGATTAATTACTGAAAAGAAAATCGAACCCTGCATTGCAGTTTTTGTAACGCCTCCTAATCTCCATCAACCGGAAGAACCAAACAGATCTACTGAATATGGGATGAATGACGATTATGTAAAATTTTTCTGTGATGAACTCGTTCCTTTTGTTGATAGTAATTATTCAACTCTTAGATTGGAAAAAAGCAGATTAGTAGTTGGTGATTCCTACGCCGGATTAATTTCATTTTATATCTCTTATTTAAGAACAGATGTATTTGCAAATGCATACAGCCAGTCAGGTTATTTCTCATTCAATAATAATAGACTGCTGAAACTTTTTGATGAACAACCTACTAAACAGCTTGAGTTATATTTTGATATCGGCACATACGAAGAAAAAGTCGGAGCTGATTTTCTTCCTTCGGGTGAGCTGGATTTTACAGAGGCTAACAGAAAAATGAGAGATATCCTGCTGTATAAGGAGTATGATTTTATGTATAAGGAATATCATGAAGGACATACCTGGGGCAACTGGAGAAGACATTTAATTGATGGTCTGATTTACTTCTTTGGAAATAAAGGAGAACCGATATGAGATTTGGAATGGACTTCGGCGGTACCAATATCAAAGCCGGAGTATTTGATGAAGACAGCAAGCCACTGAATTTTGTTGAAAAGAAACTCGTTGAATTTTCAGAAAGAGGTAATCTTCTTGAAAATCTTATAAATCATGCTAAAAGTGTTATCGGTAATATTCAAATTAAAAGCGGCGGACTTGCAATTAAAGGTCTGATCAATACGGAAACGGGCGTTCTTGAAAATGATATAGGAGCCGGACAAATGCTGGCGGGCATAAATCTAAAAAAAGCATTTGTTGATGAACTTGGTTTTACATTTGCAGTAGAAAATGATGCGCGTGCATATGCATGGGGAGAATATAAATTCGGTGCAGGCAGAGGAAGCAAAGCAATGGTTTGTATGACTCTTGGTACAGGATATGGATGTGCGCTTGTTGCCGATGGTAAACAATATTGCGGTTCCGATTCATCGGGAGGCTTATTAGGCGGGCACATCAGCATTGATAGAAATGGTCCGGAATGTTCCTGCGGAAATAAAGGATGTCTTGAAGGATACTGCTCCGCAACTGCATTAACCAAAAAGGTTATTGAATCTCACTCTGACATAAGTAGTTCAGATGAAGTCTTGTCTGAGTTTTTCAATAGAGTTAAATCAGGCAATGAAGAATATTTAAAGACATTTAATCAATTTATAGATGATCTTTCAATCGGAATTGTTAATGCAATTCATGCTTACGGACCGGATACGGTTGTATTAGGCGGCGGTGTTATGAAATCCGCTGAAGTGATACTTCCACCCCTTATTAAAATTGTGCATAAACGTGCCTGGACAGTTCCTAAAAATAAAGTTCAAATAAAGAAATCATTACTCGGAAATAATGCTGCTGCAATCGGAGTAGCATTCCTGGAAAATTAATGTTTATAATGGAGAAATAATGTCTGACGACAATATACAACATATAGAAGATCCCTTTATAGCTTTGCTTCCCGAACGAATGAGCAAATTTCCCCGCGGGCCGTTTGATACATTTCCTAAGTTCACAATCAGCGAAGGTGTGATTGAAAAAGGATATTCGGTGCTAGCTGATAGTATTTCAGCTGAAATAACGCTTGGACTGCGCGTTCTTGTTATAGACGGATACCACGGAACAGACTGGGAAGTATTTATTTCAGGATTGAATGCAGCTCTTGAAGACTGCAAAATCACTCCTGAATTAATAAACATAAAAAGTGTATATGCATCCGAAGAGAAGATTCAGAACAAAATAGCACCTTTTCTTGGAGGGGATGATCCGATTTTCGGAATGCACTTTCCATTAGGAATCGAATATCTTTTTGATGCAAAGAAATTATCCGAACTTCGCATAAAGGCATCTATTAAGCGTGGGGTTGCTGTAAAAGAATTAACGATCATATACGGTCCGGCTGCATCGCAAATAGAATTATATGATAAGCTATGGTATATCGACGTTCCTAAAGATTACATACAGGAGAGAACACGCAGTGGTGAACTCACTAATTTAGGATCCAACCGAGTTGTTTCATTCGGAAACTTTTATAAACGTTCATTTTTTGTTGAGTGGCCCGCATTAAACAGACTTAAAAAACAAATCCTTCCATATCTGGATCGATTTATAGATCTTCAGGACCCAAAAGAACCTGCTTCAATTAAGGGTGATTATTTTAGGAAAGCATTAAAGGATATTTCAAACACTCCTTTCAGATTACGTCCCTGGTTTTATCCTGGTCCCTGGGGCGGGAAATTTATGCAGGGGCATATGGGTCTTGATCCGGAAGCGCCAAACTTTGCCTGGTCTTTCGAAATGATTGTACCTGAGAATGGTGTCATCATCGAAAAAAATAACGTGGTTCTAGAATTCTCTTTTGATTGTTTAATGTTTCTGCATAATAAAAATATACTTGGTGTAAATGCATCCAATCAATTTAAATATGAATGGCCCATTAGATTTGATTACCTGGATACAATTGATGGAGGTAATTTATCTGTTCAGGTTCATCCGCGGCCAAATTATATAAGGAAAGAATTTGGGGAGACTTACACGCAGGATGAAACTTATTATATATGCACTGCCAAACCGGGATCTAAGGTTTATTTAGGATTGACTGAAGACTGTGATCCTGATGAATTTAAGAAAGCACTTGAAGATTCGATAAATCTGGGTAAAGAAGTTGATGTTGAGAAATTTGTAAATTATGAACCAAGCAAACCGCACGACCTATTTTTGATTCCAAATGGAACCGTTCATTGCAGCGGTGAAGGCAATCTTGTACTTGAAATAAGTGCTACACCTTACATCTTCACATTCAAGATCTATGACTATTTACGCAGAGATCTGGAGGGAAACCTTAGACCGATAAATGTACGTAGAGCTTTTGAGAACATAAGATTTGAAAGAAGAAAAAAATGGGTACAGGAAAATCTTCTTGCCAAACCTAGAATAATTAAAAGCGGTAATGGGTGGCAGGAAGTTGTATTATATGATGCACCATTCACTTTTTATAACGTTCACAGAATTGAATTTGAAAACGAATATTCAATGAATACTAATGGAATAGCATACTCCACAAATTTAGTGCAGGGTCAACAAATTGAAATTCATTCACAGAACGGAAGGGTAAGTAAACTTTCTTACTTAGAAACAATGCTTATCCCTGCTGCTGCAGGCGAAATAAAAATTGTTAATAAGGGTAAAGCACCTTGCAAAATGGTTTTGGTTTATGTGAAACCTGAAATCGGCATTACTGTATCTTTAAATGATCCTATTTAATTATGGGAAATGATTTTTCATTGGTTAAACCTGTTGAATTAAAATGCGAATATAAAATTAATCCAACAGGCATCGATGAAAATCATCCGCGTTTCAGCTGGATAACAAAATGCGAATGCTATAATTCTCTTCAGACTGCTTATAGAATAATAATTGCCTCCTCAATCCAAAGTCTCTTATTAGAAGAAGGAGATATTTGGGACTCAGGGAAAGCAACATCTTCGGAATCCGCGTTAATTAAATTTAAAGGCAATCCGCTTCATTCAAACAAAACTTATTTCTGGCAGGTGAAGATCTGGAACGAAAAGGATGAAGCATCATCCTGGAGTGAACCTGCAGAATTCTCTACAGGGTTATTTGAACAAGACGAGTGGAAAGCTGAATGGATTTCTCAACTCTACAATGAAGAGTCAAAAAGTTCAATCAGTTTTCAATCCGGAATAGATAAATGGATCTGGTATCCGTTTAAGGATCCCGCTGAAAAATTCAAGCCTATAGTATTATTGAAATCGTTTCAACTCGATCAGATTTCAGATATAGATTCTGCAAATCTTATTGTAACTGCTGATGAGAAATTTCAGCTGTACTTAAATGAAAAGTTGATAGCGGAGAGTGATGATAAAATTTTTTCTTGGGCAAGACCTGTTTCAATTGAGATTAGAGAGTCACTGAATGAGAGAGGGAATCAGTTGCGGGCGATTGGACTAAACTCGTACGTTGAAAATCCCGGATTTATACTTCGGCTTGAAATTAAATATAAATCTGGAAAAACAGTTGTAATAAATACAGACGAAAGTTGGACAGCATCGATCGAAACAAATGAAAGAGATTTAATTAATGCTGAAGTAATTGCATTAGCCGGGGATAAGCCCTGGCGGCTGCCTCAATCAGATTTGTCTCTTAATCCGGCAGCATATTTTAGAAAATCATTTGATACATCAAAAAGAATCGATCGCGCATTTGTTTATTGCTCGGCACTGGGATTATATAACCTTCAAATAAATGGTAAACAGGTAAGTGAAAATAGACTTACACCAGGCTGGAGTGACTTCCAAAACCGAGTGTACTATAATACATATGATGTTACATCAATTCTGAATTTATCAAACGAACATATTATTAATGTAATTCTGGGCGATGGATATTATTCAGGATATTGCGGCTGGGAAAAGGGAAGAGGCTATTATGGCAAATTTCCGGCTGTAAAACTTCAGCTGATGATTTCTTATGATGATGGTACCAATGAGATCATTTGCACAGATGAAAACTGGGTTTCTTCAGAAGGACCGATCCGTGAAGCTGATATTTTGATGGGCGAGTTTTATGATTCAGATTTTGAATCTAAAATAAGAGGATGGGATTCATATAATTATGATGAGAGTAATTTGAGGAAAGCTAATGTAATTACAGATATTAATCCCAAATTAACTTTATATAAAGCTGAATCTGTTAGGCAGAGATTTGAATTCCGAGCACAATCGATAACAAGATTAAGTGATCAGAAATTTATTATTGATTTTGGACAAAACTTTGCCGGATTTGTAAGATTGGTTTTAAGGAATGTCGGTAAACACAAAATCACATTACGTTTTGCTGAAATGCTGAATGAAGACGGCTCAATATATACTGAAAACATAAGAATGGCCAGAGCACAGGATACTTACATATCAAGAGAAGATAGTGAAGAAATTTGGGAACCTTTATTTACTTATCACGGATTCAGATATGTTGAAGTATCAGGACTTGAAAAGATTGATGACCAAACAATACTCGGTATTTCAATAAATTCGTTACCTGAGCAGACATCATATTTTATTTCTTCTAATTCAAAATTAAATAAACTATACGAATGCATTCTTTGGAATCAGAGATCGAATTATTTAGATATCCCGACTGATTGCCCGCAGCGTGATGAAAGATTTGGCTGGACAGGGGATGCAGTAAGCTTTTTTAGAACTGCTGCTTTCAATTTCGATGTATCCTCATTTTATAATAATTGGTTTGAGAAGCTGTTTGATGAACAAAGAGAAAACGGAGAACTTCCTCCATTCGCACCCCTTGCAGACATGGGAGTAGGTCCTGTTTATTTTAACTCTGCCGGATGGGCCGATGCCGGTATCATTACTCCATATTCGTTTTATGAGTTTTATAAGGATATAAGTTTACTTGAAAAATATTATGATCGAATGAAAAGTTTCGTTAAGTCTCTTGAGATCCAAAGTAGTGATCTTATACTGCCTGATTATGGTTACGGTGATTGGCTTTTTATTGGGGAGGAAACATCAAAAAATTTTATTGCAACTGCATATTTTGCATATGATTGTTCAGTAATGAAAAAGATTGCATCGATACTTGGGCGTAGCAATGATGAATTGTATTATGATCAGTTGTTTCAAAAGATTAAAAAATCATTCAGAAAGAAATTCTTAAAAGCTGACGGCTCTCTGACCCAATTAACACAAACATCTGCTGTGTTATCTATTCATTTCGATGTACTTGAAGCAGATGAAATTCAGAAAGCAAAATCATTTCTTATTAAAGACATAACTGACAAAAATTATCATATAACAACGGGTTTTCTTGGTCTGTCTTTTTTAATGCCTGTATTGTCATCTCTGAACAGAAACGATATAGCATGGAAGGTAATTACCAATAATGATTTTCCAAGCTGGTTTTTTATGATAGACAATGGGGCAACAACACTGTGGGAACGGTGGGACAGTTTTCATCCGGAAAAAGGATTTTATGATCCAACAATGAATTCATTTAATCATTGTTCGCTTGGATGTGTCGGCGAATGGTTATTCACAGGAATAGCAGGTATTAATGCTATTGAACCGGGATTCAGAAAAATTATGATCAAACCATTTATTCCTGATGAATTGACATATGCAAGAGCCGCATTCAAGACTAATTACGGTATAATTAAATCTGAGTGGGAAAAAAGTGAAGCAAAAGTATTGATGAAAATACAAGTACCTTTTAATGCCGGGGCAATAATTGTTATTCCGTCCGAAGTATATGAGCTATCCAAGACACACAGTATTCTTAGCAAAGAAAATAATTGTACTCATATCGAAGTAGGATCAGGCAGTTATGAAATTACTTGCAGTCTTGAATAATTAAATTACCAGCTCAGTTTCTGCATCAAAAAAATTCAATTTAGATAAATCAAAATAAAGTTTTTTCATACTACCCGGGGCAGGAAGATCATGCGTAGTCTTACGGCAGATAAACTGTTCGTTGTCGACTTGAAAATAGAGGAATATTTCATTACCCATAGGTTCAATAACATCAATTCTCACTTCAGCTTCCGTAGAATTATTGGAGATCGGTGAATCACTTATATTTTCCGGTCTGATTCCAAGAAATATAGACTTGTTTTGATAAGCTTTTAAACTATCAAATTGTGATATCGGGATATTTAAACTTAGCGAGTTCCCATCACTTACAAACTTAGAAGTACTGTCGGTTACGATTTTTCCTTTGATAAAATTCATTGCAGGGCTGCCGATAAATCCAGCAACGAATTTATTAACCGGCTTACTGTAAAGATTCATAGGAGTTTCAATTTGCTGGACCACACCATCTTTCATCACAACAATTCTATCTCCCATTGTCATAGCTTCTGTCTGATCATGTGTTACATAAATCATGGTGGCATCAAGCTTTTTGTGAAGCTTGGATATCTCGGTTCTCATCTGTACACGAAGTTTAGCATCAAGGTTACTAAGCGGTTCATCGAATAGAAACACTTTGGGTTTACGAACTATAGCTCTGCCGACTGCAACTCTCTGACGTTGCCCTCCTGAAAGTGCACGCGGTTTTCTATCCAGAAATGCTTCAAGGTCGAGTATCCTAGCAGCTTCTGTAACTCGCTTCTTAATTTCTTCCTTATCATACTTCCTGAGTTTTAATCCAAATGCCATATTTTCATAAACAGTCATATGTGGGTACAGAGCATAGTTTTGGAATACCATTGCTATATCTCTGTTTTTAGGAGGGATATCATTAACTTTTTTACCATCAATAAAGAGATCACCCGAAGTAATTTCCTCAAGTCCCGCTATCATTCTTAAAGTGGTTGATTTACCGCAGCCTGATGGTCCTACAAGAACTACAAATTCTTTATCAGATATCTTTACATCAATATTATTAACTACCGGCAATCCGGAATCATAAATTTTTGTAATGCCTTGTAAAACTACTTCTGCCATATAAATACCATTTGTGAAATTAATACTGAAATTTAGCCAAAAGTTGCTGCAAATTATACAGTTGTGAATAGAGTAACTACAGTTATTATGAAGCTGTTCTTCTGTGCTTTGTTAAATAGATATATCCGGTTAAACCTATAGCAAAAATTACAATAGATATTATTTGAGCCTCTGATAATCCCATAAGTATTCTTGGATTTAATCTGATAAATTCAACCAGAAATCTTGAAAGTGAAGACAAAATAAAATACAGCATTACCAATTTCCCGTCTACCCAGTCAAGTTTCCGAAACTTCCAAAGAATGAGAAATATTATTAATGACGCCAGGAATTCATAAATAGGTGTCGGGTGAAGCGGCGTGTCATTTGGAAATATTCCATTCGGGAAAGACTTAGCATACTCAGTTCCATTGAATAAATGTGTCGGCTGTACAATTCCATTTTCATAATTTGTTCCCCAGGGGAGAGAAGTCGGAATGCCATAGTCACCATCGCCGGCAAGGTGACATCCTATTCTGCCGATACCGTACGCGAGTATGAGAGATGGTGCGATTGAATCTGCAGCTCGTAAGAAATTAAATTTTCTAACTTTTATATATAACCAGCTTGCTATAAAAGAAAGAGTAAGACCACCCAGAAAAGTGAATCCGCCTGAAGAGAAAGCGACCTTAGT
>Ga0351879_1025_pt1 | contig 35382 bp, 29 predicted proteins | sample BONcelFGM3001D15_FD_206782 | JGI IMG/M metagenome (GOLD analysis project Ga0351879, IMG submission 206782) | Enriched cells from coal bed in the Powder River Basin, Montana, United States - BONCAT cells FGM rep3 HSBNCT.FGM.300.1.D15 ... | reverse complement strand
AGAGCTGCGTGATTTGCTGGATATTAAGGTCTTTGTGGATGCAGATCCCGACGACCGGCTAATGCGGATCATCCGTAGGGATATGGAAGAACGCGGCCGATCATTCGATCAGGGAATGAGACATTACGTATCCTTTGTGAAACCCATGCACCTGCAATTTATTGAACCGTCAAAACGCTTCGCCGACATTATCATTCCTCAGGGAGGTAAAAACACCGTCGCCATCGACATCCTGGCCTCCCGTATAAAACTGACGATATAGCGCTTCTGTTTCATGAACGCGAAAACAGCTCTTACCGGCTGTGATAGAGCAACTTAACGAGCAACCCATGGCATACGGTTGAGAGTGTTGCAGAGGTGGTGAAATTGTTGAAGGATTTATTGTAATTTTATCCCGTCATACTGAGATTAAAGAAAGAGCTAATGGAAAACAAAAATGTACTTGAAATTCTGAAACAGGCTATTCTCCTGGAAAAACGGGGATATGCCTTCTATTCAACTGTAGCCGGGCAAACAACCGATCCCGAAATTAAAAACATTTTTCAGGTGATGGCTGATGAGGAGACCCTTCATGTTAAGTTCTTGTCTGATCAGTTTGCAGGTTACGACAAAACTAAATCATTCATCAAGGTTGATCTGCCCGATGTGTCGAGCGATAACATCGCAAACCTGGTTCTCTCCGAGGAAGTGAAGAAAAAGATCTCTGCAGCCGGGTTTGAAGCGGCCGCGATTGCTGCTGCCATCGACATGGAAAAGCGTGCGATTGAAATTTATAGCAAACAGGCTGAACGTACCGATGACCCTAATGAGAGGGAGCTTTACCAATGGTTGGCAGACTGGGAAAAAACCCACCTGAAAATTCTGAATAAACTGGACGAAGATCTGAAAGAAAAGATATGGTTCGACAACCAGTTCTGGCCTTTCTAACCAGAGCTTCTCATTGCCTCCACAGGGTCGAGCCTTGAGGCTGAAAATGCCGGAACGATTCCCGATATCAGCCCGATGGCAGCGGATACCCCGATGCCGAGCCATATATTTGCAGCAGTGAGGATCAGATCGAAATCAAATGCACTGGATACAACCAGTGTAAGAATAAATACGATCAGTAATCCAACGATTCCTCCGATTACAGACAGGAAAATAGCTTCGAACAGAAACTGGAACATGATAAAATAGTTTTTAGCCCCCAGCGCCTTCTGAATGCCAATGATGCTGGTTCGCTCTTTGACCGAAACGAACATGATATTGGCAATTCCAAACCCTCCTACCAGAAGCGAAAATCCGCCAATGATCCAGCCCACGATTGCAATGGTTTGAAAAAGCGAATCAAAACCCTGGGTAATCACACTGGTTTCATTGATGGCAAAATTATCTTCGGCCGAGGGTTTTAACTTCCTGACCGAACGCATTATACCGGTCAGTTCATCACGTAGTTCATCGTTGGAAACAAGGGGCAGGGCCTTCACGATAATCGTTGCACCCATGTCGCGGATATCCACCAGGCTCTTGAAATAATTGATCGGCAACAGGACTGTATTGTCGTTGGAATTTCCAAACATGTCCTCACCCTCTTTGGCGATTTTTCCGATCACATCTACTTTTCTCCCCATTACTGTGATCCGTTGTCCCACTGGCTCCATTCCTGGAAATAGATTTTCGGCAATGTTGTTACCGATAACAGCAACATTTTTTCCGGCCATGGATTCCAGTGTTGAAAAGTAGCGCCCGTCACTGATCTCAAAGGGAAGAACCTGATCGAAATCGTGTGAGACACCCATTATCGAAACTCCTTCCATGTAGTTGCTCTGGTATTTGACTGTTTTTGATACCCCTATCATAAACGCCGATACTTGCGACAGGCTGCTGCGCTTCTGGATCTCACGCATATCGTCAAGCGAGGCTTCAGGTCGCTGGTAATATTTCCACCAGGGGTAATCTCCACCCATGGCCCACGGCCATTTCTGGACAAAAAGCACATTGGTCCCAAGCGAATCAATATTGGTTCGGATGGCAATTTCCATCGAATCGAATATCGTGAAAACGGAGATAATACAGAATATCCCGATGGTGATGCCAAGCAATGAGAGAAGTGTGCGAATCTTGTTGACAATGATAGCTTGAAAAGCGAAGAGATAGCTTTCTCGGAGGAGTCTTAAAATCAGTAACATGATTCAGAATATTTGAAGAAAATAACCAGTAAAGGTAATAATTTTACGTTTCAGAACCTCTTTCCTGTTGGTCGTACGTCGATTTTTGGTAACATTGCACCAAAACGCTAAAAACCTTATTGTATATGGTTGACCAGGTTAAAATCAAGTCGGCCCTGATCTCTGTTTACTCCAAAGAGGGAATTGCCGATCTGGCTAAACTCCTCGTAGGTTTCAATGTGGAAATACTTTCCACGGGTGGAACATACAGCTACCTGAAAAGTCAGGGCATCCCGGCTACGCCTATCGAAGAGATTACATCCTACCCATCGATCCTGGGTGGCCGGGTAAAAACGTTGCATCCGAAAATTTTCGGCGGCATCTTATGGCGTCGCGATGAACTCTCCGACGTTGAAGACGTTTCCAGGTATGAGATCCCATCAGTAGATATGGTTATCGTTGATCTTTACCCCTTTGAGAAGACCATTGCAAATACCAATGACGAAAGCGAAATCATTGAAAAAATTGATATCGGAGGGATCTCTCTGATCAGGGCTGCTGCAAAAAATTTCAGGCATGTACTGATTGTTCCTGCTGCCGGACTTTATGGTGAAGTAGCGGAATTGCTTCAAAGAACCCATGGATATACCACCCTGGAAGAAAGGAAGCTGTTTGCTGCCAGGGCATTTGACGTTTCATCTCATTACGACACAGAGATCTTCAGCTATTTCAACCGGGAACAAAACCTTCCGGTATTCAAGCAGAGCGTGCCGGAACACATTCCATTGCGGTACGGCGAGAATCCACATCAGCCCGGGATCTTTTACGGCGATCTGGATAAGGTATTTGTCAAGGTTCACGGGAAAGAGCTTTCTTACAACAACCTGGTTGATATTGAAGCAGCAATCCAGATGATTGATGAATTCCGCGATCCCTCTGTGGTGATCATCAAACACACCAATCCATGCGGCGTAGCTTCGCGCGCGAGCCTCGCTGAAGCCTGGAAAGATGCGCTTGCCTGTGATCCGGTTTCTGCCTTTGGAGGGATCATCAGTGTGAACAGACCTGTTGATGTGGAGAGCGCAAAGGAGATCAACAAGCTCTTTTTTGAAATCATTGTCGCAGATGAATATGAAAATGAGGCATTGGAACTGCTTAAGTCTAAGAAAAATAGAATAATTTTGTGCCGGAAACCTTTCAACTTTGCTGACCGGCAGTTCAAATCACTCCTGAATGGCGTGATTGAACAGAAGAAAGATGCGAAAGTAGAGACAGAAGAGGATTTCAGGTATGTGACAACAAACCGTCCCTCCCCTGCAGAGGTCCCTGATTTACTGTTTGCCAACAGGATTGTGAAACACCTGAAATCCAATACCATCGTATTGGTTAAGGATCGTCAGCTGATTGGTAGCGGGATGGGCCAAACCTCGAGGATTGATGCGCTGAAACAGGCTGTCCTGAAAGCGGAAGTCTTCGGATTTGATACGCATGGTGCAGTGATGGCTTCCGATGCCTTTTTCCCTTTTGCCGATTCGGTTGAGATAGCTGATAAAGCAGGGATCAGGGCTGTGATCCAGCCAGGAGGATCGATCAGGGACGAGGATTCGGTCCGGTATTGTAACGATCACGGCATGTCGATGGTTTTCACGGGAATACGTCATTTTAAACACTAAAAAAGAAGAAACAGTTATGGGGTTTTTCACGAAGGAGATAGCGATTGACTTGGGAACAGCCAATACCATCATCATATACAACGATAAGGTTGTGGTTGACGAACCCTCCATTGTCGCCATTGAACGAAGCACAGGAAAGATTCTGGCAGTAGGAAAGAGAGCACAGATGATGCATGGTAAAACCCATGAAAACATCAAAACAATCCGCCCTTTGAGGGGTGGCGTTATTGCAGACTTTCAGGCGGCCGAGCACATGATCAGGGCTATGATCAAGATGATAGAAGTGAGGAAGACCTGGTTTCCGCCGGCTCTCAAGATGGTAATCTGCATCCCTTCCGGAATTACCGAAGTGGAAGAGCGGGCTGTTAAGGATTCTGCTGAGCAGGCTGGCGCCAAAGAAGTCAGGCTGATCCACGAACCGATGGCCGCTGCTATCGGAATCGGGATTGATGTGCTCGAACCTATCGGAAACATGGTCATCGACATCGGTGGGGGCACCAGCGAGATTGCAGTGATTGCACTGGGCGGCATCGTCAACAACAAATCCATCCGTATTGCCGGCGACGAATTTAACTCCGATATTGAAGAGTACATGCGGAAACAACACAATATCAATGTGGGAGAACGTACATCAGAACGAATCAAGATTGAAGTAGGTGCTGCTCTCCCCGACATTGATAATCCGCCTGAACCTTATGCCGTTCATGGCCGCGACCTCCTTACAGGGATTCCGAAAGAGGTAATTGTGAACCATTCTGAAATAGCCCATGCGCTCGACAAATCCATTGCAAAAATTGAGGCAGCAGTCCTGAACGCCCTTGAGATGACCCCTCCTGAACTTGCTTCCGATATCTATGAAACAGGGATCTACCTTACCGGGGGTGGTGCATTGCTGCGAGGATTGGATAAACGGCTCCACCTGAAGACCAAACTTAAGGTTTATGTGGCTGAAGATCCCTTGCGTGCTGTAGCCAGGGGTACAGGAATTGCCCTGAAGAACTTTGATAAGTTTACCTTTCTGATCAAGTAAATGTTCTCATGCGAAACCTCTTTCTCTTCTTCAGGAATCACTATTTCATTTTTCTTTTCCTGTTTCTGGAGGTCCTCGCGCTGATACTTTTCTTTCAGAACAATAACTTTCAGAATGCGGTCATGTTCGATTTGACCTCCGGCATCTCGGGTGGAATTAATGCCACTTCCCGCAACATCTCTGAATATTTCTCCCTGAAAAAGACAAATTTCATCCTGGGCGAAGAAAATGCCTCCCTTCACGCCCGGATGCCGGAGGCGATCTATCTTGCCGACAAGGCCATTCTTTCGCGGAACGACACGATATACCAGGTGGAATACAGGTTTATCAATGCCCGGGTCATCAGTAACACCACAAACAAGAGAAATAACTACCTGATGATCGGCAAAGGTTCGCTGCAGGGCGTGGAACCTCACATGGGAGTGATTATCGGGAACAAGATCGTGGGCCAGGTGGTGAATGTTTCTACGCACTTCAGTTGGGTCCTCAGCCTGCTGCATAAGGAGAGTAAAATATCCGCTAGGTTTTTGAAGAACAACCAGATGATCAGTGTGGAATGGCCGGGGGGCGATTTCCGGACTTGTGTGGTTAAGGAGATCCCAAAACATCTGCATGTTACACCTGGAGATACAGTTGTAACCAGCGGGAACTCGGAAGTCTTTCCCAATGGTATCCTGATCGGTGTCATCGACCAGTTGCATGTTTATGAAGATGAGAATTTCAATACGGCTACGCTTACCCTTTTAACGGACTTTAATGCACTTAGCTATGTTGAGGTGGTTGTAGATATGTTCAGGAAGGAAAAAGAGCAACTCAAGACATCATTTAAAGAACTATGACCAATCTAGTTGTACGAAATTGCATCCGCTTTCTTTTCCTGGTCCTCTTTCAGGTATTGGTGCTCAATCAAATCAACCTGGGAGGCTATTCCAATCCCTATTTGTACGTCTATTTCATTCTTCTTCTTCCCTTTGTAACGCCACGCTGGCTTTTGCTGATCCTGGCCTTCTTTCTGGGAATTTCCATCGATCTTTTTACCAACACGTATGGCTTGAATGCCGCTGCCACGCTATTGATGGCCTTTTGTCGTCCCTATGTCATCAGGGCAATCTCACATGAACCGGAAGAGGATCTCGGTATCCAGCCATCCCTCAGGGCAGAAGGGTTTAAGTGGTTCTTTACATACTCATTCATCCTTGTTATGATTCACCATACGGCCTTGTTTTACCTGGAAATATTCCGGTTCACTGAATTTTTCCAGACCTTTCTTCGCGTCCTCACCAGTACAGCCTTTACCCTGGTACTCATCTTCATCAGCGAACTGCTCTTTTATTCGAGAGGCGACGCCAAGAGGTAACCTGTTTGCAGTTGGAAGTCAGCAATCTTCAGTTTGCAATTTCACTATTTCGCTTCTCGCTACCTCAACTACTGCACCACGGCATAAAAAAACCCGAAAGAAAACTTCTTCCGGGTTTTTTAGAGGTCTCGAGCGGATTCGAACCGCTGTATACGGTTTTGCAGACCGCCGCCTAACCACTCGGCTACGAGACCTTTTCCGATGACAAAAATACAAAAAAATTAACGATTCAACACACATGTGACCTGTTTTGCCTTTCCTCCAAGCGGTGGGTTGACTTTTGAAATCGTGACCTGTAGTGAAGTGATCTCCGGAAACGAGCCTTTTATTGCATCCAGGATCCGCCGTCCAACATGTTCTATCAGATGCGATTTTTGCTCCATCTCGGTTCGTACCAGACCGTAAACAGACTGGTAATTGACAGTATCTTCGAGATGATCTGATACCTCAGCCCTGGCCGTATCCACTTCCAGCACAACTTCCACAATAAACCTGGTCCCGATAACCTGCTCTTCATGGAAGCAACCATGGTAAGCAAAGAACTCCATTCCTTCCAGCAAAATTTTTCCCATGATCCCTGTTTTGAACCTTCGAAATTAGGAAATTCCCCCGAAACGGATCTGCAGTTGCCTAAAATTCTGTACTTTTGCCGACTAATTTGAATAAATAGAGTAGGTTATGAGTGAGATGAAAGATATTCAGAATGAGAAACCTGCAAGGTCACTGAATTTTATTGAAGAGATTGTTGAGGAGGATATTCGTGAGGGAAAGAATGATAGCCGGGTACATACACGGTTTCCTCCCGAACCCAACGGCTACCTCCATATCGGCCACGCAAAATCGATCTGCCTGAATTTTGGACTGGCTTCAAAGTACAACGGGCTTACGAATCTGAGGTTTGACGACACCAATCCCGTTAAGGAGGAAATGGAGTATGTGGATTCCATCATGGAAGATGTCCGCTGGCTTGGGTTTGATTGGGAAGAGAGACTATTTTATGCCTCTGATTACTTCGAACAGCTTTATGAATATGCAGTGATCCTGATAAAGAAAGGCAAGGCTTACGTATGCGACATGCCTGCCGAAGAGATCAGCACTTCACGTGGTACGCCTACCCGTCCGGGAAAGGAGAGCCCATTCAGAAACCGCTCTGTTGAAGAGAATCTTGATCTTTTTTCCCGGATGCGGGCAGGTGAGTTTCCGGATGGATCCAGGGTATTGAGAGCAAAAATTGATATGGCTTCGCCTAACATGCACATGCGCGACCCGGTTCTCTACCGGATCCTTCATGCCCATCATCACCGTACAGGAGATGCATGGTGTATCTATCCCATGTATGACTTTGCACATGGTGAGTCCGATTCAATTGAACGGATCACCCACTCCATCTGTACGCTCGAATTTGAAGTTCATCGCCCCCTTTATGACTGGCTGATTCACGAGATCGGAATCTATGCCCCCCGGCAAATCGAGTTTGCCCGACTGAACCTAAGCTACACAGTAATGAGCAAACGTAAGTTGCTCGAGCTGGTAAAGGAAAACTATGTTCATGGATGGGATGATCCCCGGATGCCGACGATCTCTGGACTTAGGCGCCGAGGGTATACACCGGAATCGATCCGCAACTTCGCCGAAATCATCGGTGTGGCCAAACGCGACAACATGATCGATGTTAGCCTGCTGGAATTCTGCATCCGGGAGGACCTGAACAAACGTGCAAACCGGGTCATGGGTGTGCTGAACCCTGTAAAAGTCATCATTGATAATTACCCCGTAGGGCAGGTTGAAGAGATGGAAGCTGACGTGAATCCTGAAAACCCTGAAGCCGGCAAAAGAAAAGTACCATTTTCAAAGGAACTTTTTATCGAACGGGAGGATTTTATGGAAGATCCGCCCAATAAGTTTTTCCGTCTGGCTCCTGGTCGCGAGGTTCGGCTTCGCGCAGCCTATATCATCAAGTGCGAACGTGTTGAAAAAGATCCGGTAACAAATGAAATCACAGTGATTCATTGTACCTACGACATCAATACCAAAAGTGGCAAGCCCGACAGCAACCGGAAAGTCAAAGGAACCCTTCACTGGGTTTCGGCATCCCATGCAGTTGAAGTTGATATCCGGTTGTATGACAGACTCTTTGTAGTTCCTGATCCGGATAATGCGGAAGAGGGAAAAGACTTCAAAGATTATCTCAATCCAAACTCATTGACAGAGGTCAAAGGATTCCTCGAGCCCTCTATAAACGATGCAAAAGCAGGAGAGAAATTCCAGTTCGAACGCCTTGGATATTTTGTTATGGATAAAGATAGCAGTACCAAGTCATTGGTATTTAACCGGGTAGTACCTTTAAGGGATTCCTGGGCCAGGATGGAGAATCAAAAATAGTTTGTGTATTCGACTAAACTCTCCTACCTTTGCTCCCCCAAATGTCCGATGGTGTAACTGGCAACACATCTGATTCTGGATCAGAAGAGTCTAGGTTCGACCCCTAGTCGGACAACAGGATTAACATAGGGCTGTCTCAACAGTTGAGGCAGCCCTTATTTATATTCTGGCATAAAAAGCCTGTCAAGACCAACAGAGATTCGGAAAAGGCAATCCTCCTTCCCAATCACCCCGGCGATCTCCATCATACCAGGCCCTTGGTTGGATCCCACAATGAGCAGCCTCAGCGGCATCATCAGTTGACCCATCTTCACGCTGGTACGTGATGTAAAATCCTGCACCAGCTGATGGATTGTCTCGCTTGTCCAGCTTTCAAGTTGCCTAGCCTCCGTAAGAAAGGCAGAAACGATTTGAGGTGATTCCGCTTTCCACATCTTCTCCTTTGCCTGCATGTCGTAGGATACAGGTGGAAAATAAAACAGATGGGCATTGGTTAACAAATCCGGGATCAGGGTGATGCGGTCCTTGATCAGAGCAACAACGCGCTGGGCATAATCAATATCCGTGATGAGGTGATGGGGCGATGGGGTGATGGGGTTGTGCTCACTGCCAACTGCCAATTGCCAACTGTCAACTGCCAACTGAACCAGCATCACGGCCATGGATTCAACCGGAAGTGCAGACAGGTACTGATGGTTGAACCATTTTGCCTTGTCGGGGTCAAACTTGGAGCCTGCCTTATGAATCCGTTCCAATGAAAAAATACGGATCAGTTCTTCCAGGGTTAAAAGTTCCTGTTCGGTTCCCGGATTCCACCCCAAAAGAGCGAGCATGTTGATAAAGGCTTCAGGGAGATAACCATCTTCACGATAACCGCGAGACACATCACCGGTTGACGGATCAGTCCACTTCAACGGAAATACAGGAAATCCAAGCCGATCGCCATCACGCTTGCTGAGCTTTCCGTGTCCGTCGGGCTTCAGGATGAGTGGAAGGTGGGCAAACAGCGGCATCGAACCTTCCCAGCCGAAAAACCGGTAGAGTAACAGGTGCATGGGTGCGGAAGGAAGCCACTCCTCCCCCCGTATCACATGAGAGATCTCCATCAGATGATCATCCACTACGTTGGCGAGATGGTAAGTGGGAAGTCCGTCGGATTTGAACAACACTTTATCGTCAAGGTTATCGGTATGTACACACACCTCTCCACGGATCAGGTCATTAAACACAAGCTCCTGGTTTTCAGGGATGAAAATCCGGATTACATACGGCTCTCCCAAGTCAATTTTCCTGTTGACCTCTACTGCAGAGAGCGTTAGACTATTTCTGAGCTGATTCCTTGTTTTTACGTTGTATTGAAACTGATCCCCCCCCTCCTTCTGGTATTTGTCGCGGAGGACATTCAGTTCTTCGGGCGTATCAAACGCATAATAGGCGTGACCACGCTCCACAAGAACCTGCACATAACTTCTGTAAATCTCGCTGCGTTCCGATTGCCTGTAGGGAGCATGCGGACCTCCCCTGTTTACATCCTCATCCGCTTGGAGGCCACACCAGCTAAGTGCCTCCAGAATATATTCCTCTGCTCCAGGCACAAAACGATTCTGGTCGGTATCTTCAATACGCAGAATAAATGTACCGTTATTTTTCCGTGCAAAGAGGTAGTTAAATAAGGCAGTTCTGACACCTCCAAGGTGCAGGGGTCCCGTAGGACTTGGGGCGAACCTTACACGAACTGGTTTTTCAATCATGGCTTGGACGAGTATTAGACCTGATGATACTGAAGCTTCGGGATAATATAGGAGACCAGCTGTTTCAAACTTTGATCGATTGTTTCGAAGGAAGTTTCCAATATGAGATCCGGATTTGCAGGTTCTTCAAATGGAGAGTCGATCCCGGTAAATTCCTTGATAAGTCCTTGCCTTGCCTTCAGGTAAAAGCCCTTCACATCCCGCTTCTCGCAGATTGCGAGAGGAGCTTTTATGAAAACTTCAATAAAACGGTCAGCTCCAATAATCGACCTGGCCATTTGCCGGATTGCATTGGTTGGGCTTATGAAACAATTGATGGTAATAATTCCCGAATTGTTGAAAAGGGCATTTACTTCAGCAATTCTCCGGATATTCTCAGTACGGCTTTCTTCACTAAAGGTAAGATCCTTATTCAGGCCCGTACGAACATCGTCCCCGTCTAGCAGTTGGATAAAAAAACCTCGCTGAAAAAGTTCTTTTTCAAGAGCAAGTCCCAGCGTGGTTTTTCCTGCACCTGAGAAGCCCGTCATCCAGACTGTTTTTGCTGATTGTTGCAGTCGCAGCTCTTTTTGATTTGTTGAGATCTTGGAAGCTAAATATGAGTTGTCCATGTGTGGAAGTTTCAATACTGCAAAAATAGGATATTTCCTAACTTTGTACCGGTTGAAATATTCCAAATTTCAAGACGTTAGTTAGTTGAAAGGATGCTGGAGAATGGAAAGCGAACATCTGTTAATTCGAAAACTTGATCGGTTTATACGAAAGTATTATACCAACAGGATTATACGCGGTGCTTTACTCACAGTGGCTACTCTTTCCGGGAGTTATCTTTTGTTTGTAGGTCTTGAGAACTTTTTTCACTTCGATTCCTTCGTCAGAACAATCCTTTTTTACCTGTTTCTTCTAATTGGCGTGATGGCCGTAACAATATGGCTCGTTCGACCCCTCCTCTCCTATTTCCGGATCGGACAGCATCTATCTTACGAAGTAGCCGCCAGCATCATCGGAAAACATTTTGCAGAGATCCAGGATAAATTGCTGAACGCACTGCAATTGATTCAGCTGCGGGAGCAGGGAGTGAAGGATACGGACCTGATCCTTGCTTCTATTGATCAGAAGATCAATAACCTGAGAGTTTTCCAGTTTACCCGGATAATTAACTACCGGCGAAATTTGCGCTACCTGAGGGTAGCCATTCCGCCTATCGCCATCATCCTTGCAGCTCTTCTTATCGCCCCTTCATTTATTTCGGAACCCACGCGCAGGATTGTCGACTACACAACCATCTATGAATCCCCCTTCCCATTTACTGTTGACTTGTTAAATCGTGATCTATCCGCCTTTCAACAGCAGGATTTTGAGCTGAAAGTAAAGGTTTCCGGTGATGAGATTCCCGCCGACCTGTATATCCAAACCGATGGATATACTTACAGGATGAAAAAATCTTCGCCAACTGAATTTTCTTTTGTTTTTAAATCACTGCAACAGGAAACTGGCTTCCGGATCTCTGCGAACAGATACCTTGGCCCCCAATACCTGATACGCGTTTATCCCCGTCCTACAATCCTCTCATTTTCAGTGATCCTGACCTATCCTGCTTATACCGGAAAGAGCCGGGAGGAAATTGAAAATACAGGAGATATCATTGTCCCCAAAGGAACGAACATCGAATGGCATTGGATAACCAAGGATGTTGAAACAATAAATCTGAGGATATTGGGCCGTGAAATAAAACTGGAAAAGGCAGGATCTAATCTTTTTTCCTACAGTGAACAATCCACCTTTTCGGGAAACTATTCAGTACAGCCGGAAAACAACTACACCACCAGCAGCGATTCACTGTACTACAAGATCATTTGCCTGGAAGACACCTATCCTTCTATTTTAACAGAAGTACATACCGATACAGTGTTGCCTTCAGGACTCTTTTTCAATGGTTCCCTGAAGGACGATTATGGATTTAGTAAACTCGAATTTCACTACCAGCTTTGGTCGGGCAATGATACAACGGTTTCGGAACAGGGAAATGAAAAACTACCCGTTAGCCTGGATGCAAGGGAGGAGTTTTTTTTCTATTCAATCGATGTGAATGCCTATGTAAAAAATCCTGGCGATAAGATGAGCTATTATTTTGAGGTATGGGATAATGACGGGATCAACGGACCAAAATCGGCTAAATCTGAAATCAGAGAGATCAAAACGCTGACTGTAAGTGAGATGCAGGAAAAGGCCGAAGAGAGCGAGAAAAAAATTAAGGAAAATATAGCCTTTTCGAAAGAGGAAGCAAAGGAGATGGAAAAAGCGATCGATGAGTTAAGCAGGAAGATGATCGAGAAGCAGGAGCTAAATTGGCAGGAGAAAAAGGAGATCGAAGAGCTGATTAAAAAAAATGAGGAGATGGTAAGGGCAATTGAAGAGGTGAAAGAGGAAAATCTCAACAATATAAGGATGGAGGAAAAGTTTCTTCAAACGAGTGAGGCGGTGATGGAAAAGCAGAAAAGACTCAATGAGCTGATGGAAGAGTTGATGACAGAAGAGATGAAAAAGACCCTTCAGGAACTGAAGGAATTAATGGAACAGGTTGACAAGCTGAAGCTTAAAGAGCTTATGGATGAGATGAAAATGACAGCCAAAGAGATGGAGCAACAGTTGGATAGAAACCTGGAACTATTCAAACAGATCGAATTTGAACGAAAGCTGGAGGAGAACATCTCGGAGTTGAAAAAATTGGCGGAAGAACAGAAAAAGCTGGCCAACTTAATGGAGAAGGAGAAAAGTGTTTCACCTGAGAGTAAAGAGGATCAAGAGAAACTGAATAAACGGTTCGACTCCATTCAGTCTGAACTGGGAGCACTGAACGAATTGGATAAGCAACTGGAACAGCCGGTTGGAATTGAAAAAACTGAGCAGCAGCAGGAAGATATCGATGCCTCCCTGAGGGATGCAAAGGATAAAATGGAAGAGAATAATAAGGAGGGTGCGGCTAAAAGCCAGAAAAGTGCCGCCGGACAAATGGAACAACTGGCAAATGACCTGGAGATGATGCAGCAGGATTCGGAGATGGAGCAATATGCCGAAGACGCCAGGCAGATTCGTCAGATCCTTGAGAATTTACTTACCGTTTCATTTGATCAGGAGGATTTGATTCTGCGAACACGAACAATCAACAGAAATGATCCTCGGTTTCAGGAAATTATATCAGAACAGAACCAGATGAATGAAAATCTGGGTCCGGTGAAAGATTCGCTGGTAGCCATCGGTAAAAGGCAGTTTATGATTCAGCCAGTCATTACAAGGGAGCTTGACGCCATCAACAGGAATATTAAGGAGACAGTGGAGTCCCTCACGGAAAGGAATATTGCATTGGCACTGTCAAAACAACAATTTTCAATGACGTCACTTAACAACCTTGCCATTCTGCTCGATGAAGCCATGGAACAGATGAACAAAAGCATGAGTATGAGCATGCAGGGGAAAAGCAGCAAGATGTGCCAGAACCCCTCCCAGGGTAAAGGAAAAAAGAGCATGAAGAATATCCGGCAGATGCAGCAACAAATGTCAGAACAAATGGAACGGATTCGGAAAGGATTGCAAGATCAGAAAGAGGGGAAAAACCAAAAGGGAGAAAAAGGACAATCAGGTGAGAAAGGGGAGAAGGGGGAACGCGGATTGAATGAGGAGATTGCACGATTGGCGGCCGAACAGGAAGCTATCAGACAGGAACTGCAGAAATATGAACAGTATATGAAGGAGCAGGGAGAAATGGATCCGGGAGGTTTACAGAATGCGATCAAGGAGATGGAAGAGAATGAGAGGGATTTGATCAATAAAAATATTACCCGCGAGTCCCTCATTCGGCAGCAACAGATACTAACGCGCCTGCTTGAATCGGAAAAGGCGGAGCAGGTTCGGGAGCAGCAGGAAAAAAGAGAGGCGGATGAAGCAAAAAATCAAAAATATAGTAACCCTGATCAAAAATTGGAGTATAACAAATACTCAGTAGGCGGGTCCGACGTGTTGAGATACAAAACGCTGCCGGTAACCCATTTCTACAAGGATAAGTCAACACGATACTTGATTCAAATTAGCAAATAGTATGACAGGGAATACTGACACCATTACAATACGGTCTAAGAAAGATTTAAACAGGCTGGAAAGATTTATTGAAGAGATATTGGACTATTACAATATTCCGGGAGAGTATTTTGGAAACATTTTACTGGCGGTTACAGAGTCAGCACTGCTAAGCTTGAAGGACGAAAGGGAGGTTAGCGTTAAAATGAAGAAGAGCCGGAAAGGTGTCTCTTTCAGCATTACCTGCAAAGATGCAACTGACAACGAACTGGACGAACTCGATAAAGCTATTGCGAAGAATACCTTGGCAAGGGAGAGCTTTATCATTCGTTCTCTTGCTGATGAGGCCGAGTTGCTCAGGGATGGAAAGACCATTGCACTCAGATTCCATATCACAGGAATTAATTTTGAGCGTTCGCTTCTGCGATCCGAAAAGCTGAGGAGTTACCTTATTAGGAAGGAAAAGGTAGTGGATACGAATGAATGAAAAATCGATACAGTTTTTTACTGAAGACATTGGATATCAGATCAAAGGGAGAGGAATTCTGCGGAGAGGAATTTTGCAGCTGATCTCTGAAAAGGGATTTCTGGGGGGCACAATCAATATAATATTTTGTAGTGATCAGTTTTTGAGAGGGTATAATAAAAAGTACCTGAACCACGATTATTATACCGATGTGGTTACTTTTAATCTTTCGGAAAATATAAAGGAGATTGCTGGAGATATTTTTATCTCGCTTGATCGGGTTCGGGATAATGCGAAGACGTACAAGGTATCACTAAAGATGGAGATTGCCAGGGTTATTGGTCATGGCGTTCTTCACCTCACTGGTATGGAGGATTCATCGGAAGAGTTGAAACAGGCCATGAGAATGGAGGAGGACAAGTTTTTGTCAAGCCTTGTTAACTATTGATAACCAGAGACTAATAACTAATTGTTCCACGTGAAACAACAGGTGAAAGAACACGAGTCCTACGATATTATAGTGGTAGGGGCTGGTCACGCCGGGTGTGAGGCAGCAGCAGCTGCAGCAACACTTGGATCCAGGGTTTTGCTGGTAACAATGAATATGATGAACATGGCCCAGATGTCGTGCAATCCCTCTATTGGAGGAATAGCCAAAGGCCAGATCGTTCGCGAAATCGATGCAATGGGTGGCATAACAGGGGAGGTCACTGACGCGACCATGATTCAGTTCCGGATGCTCAACCTCTCGAAAGGTCCGGCTATGTGGAGCCCGAGAGCACAAAACGACCGGTTTTTATTTTCCATGGAATGGCGAAGCCGGTTGGAGAAGATGCCTAATGTTGATTTCTGGCAGGATTCGGTGACGGAATTGGTGGTTAAGAGAAATAAGGCTAGAGGTGTAGTGACCGCGTTGGGAATGACATTTTTTGCCGGGTCAGTAGTACTGGCCAATGGTACATTTTTGAACGGGATCATCCACATTGGCGAAAGACAGTTCCAGGGTGGTCGAATCGGGGAGAGGTCTTCAAAGAATTTAACTGAGAACCTGAAAGATTTCGGACTGGAATCGAGTCGGATGAAAACAGGAACTCCTGTACGCGTTGATGGACGAAGTCTCGATTTTTCTAAAATGACTGAACAACCGGGGGATGTGAATCCAGGAAAATTTTCTTACCTGAATACTCCTAAATTAGAGAAACAGCGAAGTTGTTACCTCGCGTATACCTCTTCTGAGGTTCATGATATCTTGAAGACTGGCTTCAACAGATCTCCAATGTTTTCGGGTCGAATAAAAGGAACTGGACCCAGGTACTGCCCATCGATTGAAGATAAAATTGAACGATTTGCAGATAAGGAAAAACACCAGCTTTTTATTGAGCCGGAAGGGTGGGATACCGTTGAATATTATGTTAACGGCTTTAGTTCTTCCCTGCCCGAAGATATTCAGTTTTCAGCCTTAAGGAAAGTAAAGGGATTTGAGAATGCGCGGTTTTTCAGACCTGGCTATGCAATAGAATACGACTATTTCCCACCTCACCAACTTTCATTTTCCCTTGAATCCAAGGTGATCGAAAACCTCTATCTTGCTGGTCAGATTAATGGAACGACGGGTTATGAAGAGGCCGCCGCGCAGGGCTTCATGGCTGGGATCAATGCCCACCTAAAGCTTCAGGGAAGTGCACCGTTAATACTGAAACGGTCGGAGGCATACATTGGTGTGTTGATTGATGACCTTATTACAAAAGGAACAGAAGAGCCATACAGAATGTTCACCTCCAGAGCTGAATACAGGATTCTTCTTCGTCAGGATAACGCCGATTTCAGACTTACACCGAAAGCACACGAACTCGGGCTGGCATCAGTCGGCAGGCTACAGGCACTGAATGATAAATACGATGTGATAGCGCGCATAACCGAGTTTTTAAATAAGACAAGTATCTCTCCTGCCGAAGCAAGTGTTATGCTCGAACGGTGCGGTACAGCCCCGATGATGCAGGGCACAAAACTTTCAGCCTTGTTGTTACGACCCCAGGTATCTATCCGCAATATGGTTGAAGAGCTATATCCGGTTTCCAACTTTGTAAAGCACACTTCCGGGTGTACCATTGAAGCTTTGGAAGAGGCAGAGATATTGATAAAATATGAAGGCTATATCAGGAAAGAACAGGAGATAGCCGATAAGCTTTCCAGGCTCGAAAACATGCCGTTGAATTCCTTATTGGATTATCATCAATTGAAGTCTTTATCCTCGGAGGCCCGTGAGAAGCTGAGTCGCATAAAGCCCGAAACCATTGGCCAGGCAGCCAGGATCAGCGGGGTTTCACCAGCCGATATTTCAGTACTCATTGTTCACCTTGGAAGGTGATTGTTCCACGTGAAACATCTATTTATGACGGAAAAACTCTCTGCTTGTCCTATCTGCAACAATGCTGATGAAGCGTTCTATTTAGAAGGAAAGGATTATTTTCTGACAAAAGAACCGTTTCAGATCGTTGAATGTCGCACATGCGGATTTAGGTATACCAATCCAAGGCCAACCGAAGAATCTTCCGGGAAATACTACCAGAGCGAGGACTATATCTCGCACGATGCCGGAAAAAATGGCTTGATCCCAGCATTGTACGGGATCGCCCGGTACTTTACATTACGCTCAAAATTCGGAATTGTGAAGCGCTATTCACCCGGGAACTCCATCCTCGATATTGGTTGCGGAACTGGGGAGTTTCTGAACTATTGTCAAAAGAAAGGGTACAAGTGTACCGGTGTTGAACCTTCTGAAAAGGCCAGAACCTTTGCAGAAACGAATTATAAGCTTGATGTGAAAACCGATTTTCTGAATGGTCTAGAGGCTACTTCCCGGTTCGATTGCATCACCCTTTGGCATGTGTTGGAACACATTCATCAGCTTGATAAAACAATGATGAAATTGACACATGTGCTAAGTCCTGGTGCAATATTGATCGTAGCTCTTCCCAATAGCAACTCCCACGATGCCTCCTCTTATCAAGAGTTTTGGGCTGCCTTTGACCTGCCCAGGCACCTTTATCATTTCAACAGAGAATCCTTGATTGCACTGGCAAAAAAACATCAGTTATCCTGTCATAAAATATTACCACAAAAACTGGATTCCTATTATATTTCCCTGCTGAGCGAAAAATACAAAAGAGGATCTGCAAATTATTTCAATGCATTTTTTCACGGCTTCCTTTCAAACATTAAGGCAAGAGTTCCTCAAATCGGCCATTCAAGTGAGATCTACATCCTGAAACACAAAATTTCTTAATTTTAAGCCTCAGAATGAGCCGAGCCCCTGAATGAATGGTTCAGTTTAACGAACTCCGGAAACTGGCTCAGAAAGTCTGATTTCAAACCAGCTCTAAAAGACTGATAAACAGACGAATAATGAAAATCTCTCAAACATTCAGCAAACCGGCATGTGTTAGTTGTCTGATTATTGGCTTGATTGCTATTCTTTTTTTGATTGCCATTCCATGGCATCTTGAAAGGGAGGAAAAACGCGATGAGATTCTAAACAGGTTTCAATCTTTTTTACAGGAACATGAATCTCATCTTCAGGATGAATTGACATTCATTTCGGAACGATTTTTAGTGGATTCCGCCTCAATTTTAACCAAGGAACAACTGGAAGCCATTCCTGATCCTGAAGACCGGGAGCTGACACTCCTGATTTATCAGGAGGATTCACTGCTATATTGGTCTGACAACGCTGTCCCTTTCAACCTTTTCGACTTCCCTGATCTGCCCCGGTCTCCCGCTGTCATCAAACTTGCAAACGGATGGTATCAATTGTCGGTGTTAAAGAGAGGTATTTTTTCTGTTGTCGTGTTTTGCCTTGTTAAACAGGAGTATCCTTTCCAGAATCAGTACCTCAGAAACAATTATACAGGGATTATCCAAATTCCGGATGAAGTAAGTATTTCTATGAACGAGGGCTTGTATAATGCCTATTCTGCACAAGGTAATTTCCTGTGCTCTCTTGACATTCCTTCCCATTTACCAACCAGAAAAGATCAGGGATGGCTGGTCTTCATTTTAATTGCCGCATTCCTCTTTTTAATCGCATTTCTATACCACCTTTCGGTTGATTTGCAGGCAGTATTTCATAATAAACACTGGCTCTTTTTCATTTTAACGATTGATATTGTAATTATGCGCGGACTGCAGTTCCTGCTTCAATGGCCGGCACTACTTTACAATTCGGATCTCTTTGGACCTTTACTCTACTCTTCCTCCTGGCTTTTTCCATCGCTGGGAGACTTTCTATTAAACAGTCTTTTAATTCTGGTCATCGCAATTTTGTTCTATCGTACCTGGCCAAATCATCAATTCACGACCTCCTCTCCGCGATGGAAAATATCAGCGCACACAGGAATGAATTTTCTGCTCAGTCTGCTGGCCCTGATACTTGTAATGGCGGGGATAAACAGCCTGGTAATTCACTCCACGGTCCCAATGAATCTGGAGAATATTTCTCGTCTTTCACGGGATAGTATTCCGGCTTTTGCCAGCATCGGCTTCCTTGCTCTGGCATGGATTCTGTTTACCTTGCGGTTGACCGGTCCCTTGGTGAGAGACACTGCCCGGCTGGGTGAAAATCATACAAGGAAATTTTCTTTTGGCTGGTTTTTTTTCGCGATGACACTATTTTCGGCGGGTGCAACAGTGGTGCTGAATCAGGCCAACAATCAACGTGAAAAAGAGCAACGGGAACTGATTGCGATGCGGCTGGCTGTGCGCCAGAATCCTGTCACAGAACTGCTTTTGCAACAATCTGTTGAAGCCATTCGGTCTGATTCGGGGATACGCCGTGCTTTTTCGGTTGGCGTGATGGATGCAGCTGATCAGCAGATGGTCGACGACAGCATCGCTTCCTATCTCTTGTCTCATTATTTCAAGGACTACTGGAACAATTTCACCGTCCAGGTAACTGTATGCCGACCATCAAAAACCCTGCGCATCCAGCCACAGGGATTTGTCGTTAACTGCTCGGATTATTTCGAAGATGTGATCGGATCGTTTGGTAAGAAAAGCCAGGATGGGACCTATTTCCTCGATTATGGCTACGGCAATGAAAATTACATTACCCTTCTTCCCATCATGGGAAGTGAATCCATCCTATACATTGAGATCAGCTCCAGGAGCACTTACCGCGACCTTGGTTATCCCGAACTTCTGGTCGACCGGAAAACATACGATGTTCCCGACCTCGGCGACTACTCGTATGCCTTCTTCAAGGACAACCAGCTGGTTTACCGGGTAGGGGAGTATACTTACGGATTTAAATTGAGTGGGTATGCAGATACGGCATCGGGAACCCTGCTGCCAACTGCTGATCGCATAGATCATTTCTTCTACCGGATCAATAACAAGGACTCCCTGTTGATCAGCAAACCCCTTCCTTCATGGCTAAACATCATTTCACCTTTTTCCTACCTGCTGATCTTTATGGTGTTATTGTTTGCAGTAGGGTACGGGATTTTGCATCTGAATGATCTGAGATCCATCTCTTCACTTTCGCTTAGGAACCGTCTTCAACTCTCGATGCTGGGGATGATCCTCATGCTCTTCATCATTACTGGAGTGCTCATGATGGTCTATCTTACCTGGTTGAACAGTGAGAAGAATGAAGAAAATTTGCTGGAACGCACACTCTCTATCCTCATTGAAGTAGAGCATAAATTTGACAACCTTGATGATCTGCAGCAGGCCGGAGGAAATGAGCTTGAAAATATTCTGATCAAGTTTTCCAATGTTTTCTTTTCCGACATCAACCTGTATGATCCTCAGGGAGTCTTACTTGCATCTTCCCGGCCAAGGATCTTTCAGGAAGGATTGATCTCCAACCTGATTAACCCGCAGGCATACAAACGACTGAATGACAAGAGCACCTCCATGTTCGTACAAACCGAACATATCGGTGATCTTAACTACCTCTCTGCCTACGTGCCTTTTTACAATACTCAAAACAAGTTACTGGGATATCTGAATCTGCCCTATTTCTCAAGACAGGATGACCTTCGGCGTGAGATCTCTACCTTTTTGATCGCTTTTGTAAATATCTATGTACTGTTTTTATTGATCGGAGCCCTGATGACCTACCTGGTGAGTAATTATATCACTTCGCCGTTGAAGTTGCTAGCACTTCGCATTGGAAGGATACGTATTGGAAAAACGAATGAAAAGCTGATTTGGCGGCGCGAAGACGAAATTGGCAAGCTGGTTGAAGAGTACAACCGAATGCTTGATGAGTTGACGGTCAGTGCGGAAAGGCTGGCCGTTTCGGAGCGGGAATCAGCATGGCGCGAGATGGCCCAGCAGGTCGCACATGAGATCAAGAATCCGTTGACCCCAATGAAACTGAGTGTTCAATACCTGCAAAAGGCATGGCAAGAGGGAGCAGAGGACTGGGATACGCGGTTGCAGCGATTTGCTGATGCCCTGATTGTTCAGATTGATACCCTGAGCGCCATTGCCTCAGAATTTTCCTACTTTGCCCGGATGCCTGAACCCGAAAATGAAATCCTGAATCTGGATGATCTCGTTAAGGATGCATTGGTGATCTATAAAGACGTATCAGCTATTGATGTGACATTTCTCCCGTCCCACAGTATAAAATTGATCTACGCAGACAAAAGGCAGCTTCTTCGGGTTTTCAGTAATCTGATCAATAATGCAATTGAAGCGATTGAGACCCGATCCAATTCAGAGGGGCGGATTTTGGTGGAAACCGAGGCCATAGCACGCGAAATTTTTATACATATTTCGGATAATGGAAAAGGAATCGGAGAGACAGAGATGGATAAAATATTTCAGCCCAACTTTACGACCAGAAGTGGTGGTGCAGGCCTCGGACTGGCTATTGTTAAAGGCATTGTTCTCTCTGTTGGAGGGGCGATCAGTTTCACCTCCGAACCAGGTAAAATGACTACTTTTACAATCAGGTTGCCGGCTGCCTCTGATCCGGCGAAGGAAGTATCATTATGAAACAAATCTACGGACTCTTTATCATACTCGGGATAATCCTTTTGACAGGATGCCGGCATAAAGACCCTGATGGCATTTATTATCCATTTAAAACCCATGCCTGGCAGCGGTTCAACATTCTGAAATTTGAGCTTCCTGTAAAGCGTTCTGAAAAACCATATACGCTGGTTTTCTTTGCCAGGCACAACGAGGAATACCCATATAAATCGCTCGATTTCAGCATGATTATGAATACTCCTTCAGGAGAAGAGCGCATCAGGGAATTTCAGCTGATGATACGCGATGCCGACGATAAATTTCTAGGAACCTGCGAAATGGAAATTTGTGAAGCGACCATTGTCCTGAAAAAGGAACTCTATATCAACAAAGAAGGAGTGCTGCTGATCGAACTGGAGAATTTAATTCCTCGAATGGAAACACCCGGCTTACTGGGTGTTGGCATCCGGATGAAGCAGAACTGATAAGATTTTCTTACACATTTGCTCATCTTTTTCCATTTGTAACACCAATTCCTCCAAGGTATTGAATCTGATCTCGTCCCTGATTCTATCAAGAAAATGGATCGAAATCTCCTCGCCGTAGATATCCTTGTTGAAATCAAAGATATTTACCTCAACGGTGAAAGAGGGTTTGGTTAACGTTGGCCGGAACCCGATGTTGGCCATTCCCAAATAGATCGTGGATCCGAGGGTTACGGTAGCGGCATAAACACCGGTAAGATGATGGAATTTGGCAGCATTGGGAAGATCAAGGTTTGCCGTCGGATAACCTAACTTTCTTCCCAGCTGGTTTCCTCTGATTACAAGGCCGGAAATGGAAAAAGAAGCTGTCATGTTATCCGCAAAACTACGAATAATCCGACCAGTTTTTTTGTTGAGTCAGCTCTTTTTTAGCGCTTTTCTTGATCCTTACAAGTTCAACTATTGCATATACATAGTGTCCCCAAACTCCTGCCAGCAGGATTAAAAGAGTAATCATCATCCAGATGGGAGCTACGGGGGTCCATAGTTCCCGGGTTGGCTTATCCTGCCCGAGGAGATGTTTTGGAATTGCCCAGTCGCTCTGGCCTTCGCCTTGCACATAACCGAAAGTATCATGCTCGTCGATCCGTGCTACTACCATGAGTTGCCCCAGAGAGTCTCCGATGAGCGTCATTGGAAACTCCATAGAGCCTGTCCCATCTGCTTCCAGCCATATCTCTCCAATGGCCATTGGGCGAAAGAGTGTAGGAATAAACATGCTAATTGTTTCATCTGTTAATGGTTCGCCCTCGCCGTTGGAAGCAAATTGTGTACCGGTTACGCGGATGAATTTTACAGAATCCTCCTCGTAAAAAGAGACTTCAAGACGGGCAGGTTTGGACGTAAACATCTCTGAAGCTGAGAGGTATTTGTCTGTTCCTTCAAAATCGGCCGTATAAGTAACCATACCATCCTTATCGCGGGGTAATAATGAGACTGGAATCATAACCTGGGCCTTACCGACGGAATCGGTAATTGATTCACCGGCCTCTATCGCTGCATCCCCTCCCGACACGTGGAATGATACAGGCGCATTTTGCAGATCAACACGCACCCTTCCGTTACGGATATAAAGATTTGCCGTGAGCACAACCGTATCATTTGAGGTGTAGGTGGCAATGAGGGAAAGGTATGTATCCGCCGGTTCAGCTTCTCCTGCTTCGCTTTCTTCCTGTGCAGAAATAGTGGGAGAGATAAGAAGCAGGAATGAAATTAACCAGATAAGGTTAGCAAATGTGAACTTTTTCATAGGTCTGGATATATGCTGGTTTAACATCATTTATGTAAGGATCTCTTCATCTTCCAGTGGGGAGGAGTCTGCCAGTTCGCTAACGTTAATGATCGGGATAAACTTTGAAGCGATCGTAAATGCCAGAGCGAAAAAGGCGACACCGGCTGCAGTTAGCGTCCACTCAACCCATGTCGAGTTATAGAAGAGCCATTCAGACCGTGAATCCTGAATAGGAAGATACGGAGATTCCAGGGTTGGAACGACGATCAGGTAGCGGTTTACCCAAAGGGCCAGGATGACGATTACAGCCGAAATGGTGATGTTGTTGATGGTTCGCAGCTTTTTAATCCCCACAACGACCATTGGCAACAAAACGCCAACATAATTGGAGAGGATGAATAACCAGTAATATTCATCGAAAAGAAGGTTGATCAACAGCTCATCGTTTCGTTCTGAACCATACCATTTTGTAAGGTAATCGCTGAATGTAAAGTACCCGAAGAGAGCCGCGAGAATCAGCATCAGGACCCCAACATTGACAAAATGTTTCCGCGTGATGTACCTTTCCAGGTGATAAAGTTTTCGAAACAACCACATCACCACGATCATCACACCAGTGCCAGAAAATACTGCAGCGATAACAAAATAAGGCCCGAATATGGTACTGTGCCATCCCGGCTGTAACGTTACGCTGAAGATCCATGCGAGTACGGAATATACGATCACGGCAATGGCAATAACCATCGCTGCCATTATATCAGTGGCTTTGTGAAGTCTCTGTCTCTGCTCTTCTGTTCCTGTATAACCAAGTGCCAACCAGGTATATAGTCTCCGTTTCCACTTGGGAAGACGCATATCCTTAAAATCACGGATGGCAGCAATATCCCTTAAAAGAGCCAGGTACAGAAAGATCACACAGCCAAAGATATCCGTAGAGATTGCAATGACGTCCCAGGTTATAGGAGACTGAATCCGGCCAAAAATAACCAGGTAATAGAGCCTGTCTAGACGACCAATACAAAGCAGGATGTAGCAGGGGCCGATTAACAGGGCAATGATGGTGATGAACTCAGCTATCCGGTTAATTGGCTTTCGCCATTCGGCCCTGAACAGGTGAAGCGTTCCTGAAATCAAAGCGCCAGCATAGCTCACTCCCATGAAAAAGATAAAATTTACGATGTAAATGCCCCATACTACGTTATCGCGCATCCCGGTAACGATGTGCCCGTCGGCAATCTGAACATAAAGGGCGTAAAATCCAAGAGCGACTATAGCAGCCAGGAAAAACATCCAGATAGCCTGGATAAAATTGGTATGTTCGATCTGCGGTGCAAATTCCTTGAGCAGGGTTTCTTCTCTTTCGTTTATCATGGTTATTTCCTCCTATGTTTCATAACGTATGGTGTGGTTTCATACCTTTTTTCGACCTCTTCATCAAGACCGTCAAACCCGCGATCTACCGGGAATTGACGTTCAACAGGTGGCAGGTAATACACACTGGGACGGGTCCCCAGAACTTCCAGGTAACGGTAACCGGCCCTGTCGCGGATCAGCTTACTGAACTGATAAGTTTCCGTTCCATTGGTTACAACATCCTCGTCGAGATCTCCGAAATAGATGACACCCATCGGACAGGAGGCAACACAATACGGGAGTTTCCCAACACGGATCAGGTCGGGACAGAAATCACATTTTGAAACCGTACCCTCAACACCAGGGCTACTGGCTTCCGGGGAATAGGGCTGGGTATCTTCATCAAACTCTTCATAATGTTTCCAGGCAAAAACACGGGTAGAATAAGGGCATCCTGTGATGCAGAATTTACAACCGATACAGCGGTCATTGTCAATCAGCACAATCCCGTCGCTCCTTTTGTACGTTGCGCCAACCGGGCAAACGGATACACAAAGCGGGTTATCGCAATGGTAGCAAGGCTTGGGGAACCAATAAGGAGCTGTATATTCGGTATCCTGCAACAGGTACACCTTCATAAACTCCTGGCCTTTGGGAAGATAGTGTCCTTCCTGGCATTTTTCAACGCAGGCACGGGCATTTTTGCAACGGGCAAGGTCGATCACCATAACAAATTTCTTTCCGGGGATCCCTTCCCGAGACTCTTTCTTGGAAACGCGCGGGTACTTGATGTGTGCCTTATCGACCTCTACAATCTCACCGTCGGTCGTAAGCACCTTGATCTTTTCACCGGATTCTGCAGCCCGTGTATCCAGGTACGCCTCTACCAGTCCTCCGGTAGCAACCACACCAGCTCCGGCAACAAGGCTCTTCTTTAGAAAATCCCTGCGTGAACTCTTTTTCGGATTGTTATCTGATTCTTCTTTCACGGATATTGGTTTTATAGGTTAGCGAATTAATGGGGTTCATGATACCCATTGATGATGCTTTTAAAGTTGGCTCCTGGATTCGCCCCGATTGTACAGAAATAAATGTGGACGATCATAAAGATGGAGATGACAAATCCGGAGATGATATGGAACAGGTCGGTCAGGTGAAGACCACTTGTTCCAAGGATTGTGGTTGGAATTGTTTGCGGATAGAGCAATGCCCAGCCTGAGATAAAAACCACCGGGACAAAAAGGTACATGATGAACACATAGGAGAAACGCTGTAACGGGTTGAACTTATTCTCGCGGCTGATAGGAAAAGGAGGGCTTTCTTTTTTGAAAATCCCGAAGGTATAATATTTTGCCTGAGTCATCAACCTGTTCATAAGTCCTCTGAATTCAATCTGGTATTGTTTCCCGTTAAAAGTAAATAGGTTCCCGATAAAAAGAATCAGGTAGTTTATCGTCAGAACGATCCCTGCAATATTGTGGATCGCAACAGCAGTGTTAAAACTGACCAGGGCTACAGCGGGGGCAGAGAACTGCATGCTGATCCCGGTTACAATCAGGATCAGGCATAAAACGGCATTGATAAAATGCCACAAACGAAGCCAGATGGGATAGAGGTATAATCTTTCTTGTGCCATGGTCTCTATTTTTTAATGATTCTTAGAACGGAATGAATAGCGATACCTGCAACAACGCCTGCAATGATTATCAGGCTGATGATGTTGAGGGTTTGATTACGGCTTGCACCAATAACTACCGAATCACTTGTTGTAATCCCTCTGAAAAAGCCATCTTTAACGCGTACCTCAGAGGCTTCATATTTGTACAGGGATGCAAGCAATTCAGGCCTCGTGGAGTGGCACTCTTTGCAATTTCTGACTGCCATCGACTTTGGCAGCACTTTGTGAGCAACCAGGGCACTGTCGGATAGTTGTTCGGCATGACATTCGATGCAGCGAACGGAAGCGATGTGCAGCTCCTGGTTGGGCAACCAGTCGTGACTCTTGATCAGGTTTGGCCGTTCCCGGTCGGTCAGGAGCTGGAATCTTCTGAAATCACTATGACAGTCAAGGCAAATGGTATTGTCATAGATAATAGTTTCCCGGATATTTTCGTTGGTCCGGGCATTGATCTTATAGGTGTGTGGATTATGGCACATCCAGCATGTAAAATCATCGCTATGTTTTTCCGAATGGACGCTCGCCTGGAATTCGGCATCAATCTCTTCAAAATGATATTGAGCATAACTTTCATCTCCCTCATGGCAATCCAAACAAGCATATTTGTATTCCATGCGAAGAATTCCTGCATGGGGAAAATTTTCGTACTCTTCCGAATGGCAATCGGTACATTTGAAGGAGCGGTGGTTTGAAAGGTAATAATCGTTCGGTGAGATGATCAGCTCGGAATACATCTGCTGGTTGACCATCCGGCCCTGTTCCGTGTTTTCATAGGTATACTTCGACTGACCATGGCACTGAAAGCACTGTTGGTTCGCGTCGGAATTAGGGAACTGGGAAAGATCTGTGTTTTGCTCTTCTGGCGCTATAAGGCTTTTTTGTCTGGCATCACCGTAAGTCAGCGGATCTGCGGAGAAATCAAGCGCAAAGATGATGATGGTCAGAAGAATGAGGACAATGACAAGCCATGATGGCCTGATGTATATTTCTCTCATCATACCTATTTTATTTAACTATTTACATGTGTAAAAAGAAAAAGGATGCTAAAGTAGAACGATACAATTAGCATCCTTTTTCTCATGGCTTAGTTATGCTACTTTTTCATGGTACGCATAAAGGCTACCAGCGCCCAGCGATCGCCTTCGGCGATCACTTTCTTTTCGAAATTGGGCATCTCATCCCGGCCAATGAACGACATGTAATACATATCACCATCAGTGTTCTTTTGGAATGCGGCGGAAGAGAAGTCACCGGGGAAAGTCTTCAGCATCGCTGCTTTCGGACCATCGCCCAACCCTTTGCTACCGTGGCAGGATTTGCAGAATTTTGCCCACAACTCTTTGCCTGTTGCAAGTGCGTCGGCATCACCAGCCTTCACCGTGCTTTTCATGGCTTTGTACTTGGAGGGAATATCCCAGGGTTTTGTATCCTGCGAATAGACAGCGGTTACAAAAAAGAGTGCAATCATGCAGGTGAATGAATAAATCAAGGTTTTTTTCATGGTTTTTGGAATTTTATTTGGTTAAACATTAGTTGGATTAGAAGTTCCACAAACGGGTCATATTAAATCCAAACATGATCGCTCCATTGAAGAAATCATTTTGGTTATACATCACGATATCCTGGGGCAACAATCCAGGAGCAGCAGAAACAAAAATGTGAAACGCATGCGTACTGGTTGAGATCTCAACACCCAATCCAAAATTTGGCAGTGGTGACTTGGGTCCGTAATAGATTCCTTTTTGTCCGTATTTCAGAATAAATGGGGTATCGTAACCAAGCATCAAAGGCACTTCGCAACTAGCGATCACAGAAGTTTGCGGGCTCACTTTCAGCCGGGCAATAGCCGAAATAGAGAAGGCATCATTTTTAATCGTAGTATCTACCTTGTTAAAATGGACAAATGCAAATCCCATCTGCATGGAGAATGAACGACAGAACCGACGGGCAAACATCAACTCATGGAAATAGGAAAAGCGGTCAACAAAGGCATAATCCTGTCCGAAGTTGGATTTATCACCGGCGTTAAGCGCCATGTTTCCATAGTAACCGATGGTTAAGGGGAAGCCACCTTTACGCTGGTGGAAAAAGGTATATTTCAGCGAGAGATCCTGGTACCGGTTATTCTTGGTGGTCCCAAATCCAACCATCAGGTTATCCGTGATACTGTAATTCAGTGCCATTCTGATATTTGTCGCACCCCAGATCCCGAAAAGGTCGGTAAACCCGTTTTGAATGGTTCCAAAACGGTGTTCCAGAAGAAATTCCAGACTGTTTGCAGGATAGGTTTTAACAGTTTGATCGTCCATAAAGATAGCGCTTTCAAAAGGAGCGCGCTCAAGGGGTTTTTTCTCTTCCGTCACCTCTTCCGGTTCCTGAGCAAAAACATTGCCAAAGCCGACAAAAAGCAGAAGTAGAACCAGAAGACTTTTTTTCATATGTATCGTTGTGATCATGTTCAATCGTATTTCGTGATGAAAACTCCGTTAATTATTCAGGGCACCTTGCTGAATCCAAACAAGTACCAAACCGGCATCGCTGGCATTGCTGTAAGGGGCCATGGATCCGCCTGAACTCATGCAGGTGTAGATAATGCTCAGGTTGGGAGTGACTGTATCCACAAACCCGCCATTAATCAGGGCGTCGTATGAATTTGCAGCTGTCAGGTCAGGGGCGGTTTTTCCGGGAGCGTGACATCCGACGCATCCCTTTTCCCAGATAGCTTGAATATCCGTTGCATAGCTGACCGGGACATTGGGATCGGGAGTATCATAGGTGATCTTTTCGTATTCACACGAAACCAGGGCAATAATGCCTGCGATCAGTATGATCATGTTTAAAAATTTCCTCGTGTACATATGATTAAATTTAGAATAATTGTTGAGTAAGATGATAAGTTTTATCAAAAAAGGCTTCAGGTTTTGCTCCCTGAAGCCTTTTTAAGACGTATATCAGGAATTAGTAGCCCAATGATTCAAGGTAGGCAATTCCATCTTCAATCATGCCGTTGGCAAGTTTAAAGTTGTGAATACCCATGCTGCGGTCTTCCTCAATGAATTTGTAGTTGTAGAAGATGGCAAGCAGTTTTTGGGTATGAGCAACACTGGTGTTAAGATACCCGGGATGGCCGACAGTATCCACAACACCGGCCAGTGCCAGTTTGTGTTCCAGGGTAATCAGGCCCTCTTCAATGATGGTCTGTTTGCCTTCGTAATCAAAGTTGGTGACAGCTCCGTCATGGCAGGCAGGAATGTTACATCCGGCTGTATTAGCCCAGAGTGTGTGACCACCTGATGTTGCGCCTGCAGCAGTAGCACCATGGCAGTCAACACAGGTAGTTCTTCCTGTATGGTACGAATTTGCAAGAAGTCCGTCACCATTGATATCATAACCACCGGTTCCGGCGAGCATCGGGCTTTGAGTTCCGTGATGTGGTCCGTAACGATAGCTGGTTGGCTGAAGGGTGGTGGTGGTGCTGGTGGGATCGGTGATCTCCGGGGTTGCGAGCCTTGACTGGTGGCAACGGGCGCAGAGATTTCCGGTAGCATTTCCGCCTTCAGTGGTCATGTCAGTGGTTTCGCCCAGACAGTTCGTAAACGAGGCTTCGGTGCGGAGTCCCCAGTCGGTAGCTGTGTAGGTTTCGTGAATCAAGTGACAGGTACGGCAGTTGATAGGAGCCGGATTCTGAATGATTTCTGTAGTTACCCAAGCGCCAGTCTCAAGACACTCCAGGAATCCCTGGCTGTTGTGGCAGGGGGAGCAATCAACCGCATTTCTGGCTGTTGTGCTTCCGGTAGCATGCTGCGAAGCGTCATACTGGAAAATCTTGGCAACAATCATGTCGGAGAAATTGTGGCACTGGGTGCAGGTTGCGTTGGCATCCTGTCCATCCTGACCATTTGCTCCGGCAGGACCCTGAGGACCCTCTTTGGTACAACTGGTAAACATCAAACTTGCCGCAGAAATCATCATGCCGGCAGCAAACAAATAAGTTAATACTCTTTTCATACTGTTTTGGTTTTTGTTAATATTCACTTTCTCTCAATAACACAAACGGGTATAGGCGTTCAGTCTGGAAGCAAAAATAGAGAAGTTCGGTGTGTTAGAGGATTAACAAAGGGGTGAGATTTATTCATCCAGATAGTGATATATGTCTATCAAATCATGATGCAAGTCAGTCACTGCGTTGATATATATCAATGAATATTTGGGTAGATGAATACCGAATAACAAATAACATGCTGGATATCAATGATAAATTAGCCTGTCTGACTGATTTGACGAAGTTGTTTTTCATTCAGAATTTCGATGGTGTTCCCGGTCACCTTGAGGATACCTTCATCTTTCAGTTCCTTCAGAATACGGATAGAACTCTCTTTTGACATGCCCGAAAGGTCGGCAAGGTCCTGCCGTGAGATGGTAATATTGAAGGGATTTTTCCCGTAAATCTTCTCCCTGAGGTAAAAAAGCACATCGGCAATTCGACCGGGCATCTGTTTTTGTGTGAGACTTACAACCTGGTCGAAATTGAAAATAGCCTGGCGGGAGATTCGTCCGATAAACTCTTCGGCAAAATTGGGATTTTGCCTGATCAGCTGTTTGAAAATATTTACATCAACAAGACAGGCGGTTGTCTCTTCTACGGCAGCAGCTGAATAGTAGTGGCGGTTATCAACGTAGGTTCCCGGACCGAAGATATAATCAACCGGTTTTACAAGGGCCAGGATAAGATTCTTCCCATAGCCTTCTATATATAATTTAGCAAGCCCTTTGGTGAGGCAGACAAAATGGGGTGATGGGGTTCCCTGTTTGAACAGGATTTCACCTGCCTTGTAATGAACAGTATACCTGCCGTGATTGATCTGCTCCAATTCGTCCGGCGTCAGGCTAGTGAAGATGGATGTTTTGCAGTTACAGTTCTTGCAATTTTCCGATTCCTGTATTTTGTTCATTAAAATCGTATTAGATCAACTGTACTATGAATGCAAATATACAATTAAATTGATTTTTATCGATAAATTTTTTGATACGAATCAACAATCCATTGATCTATCTCAATCTTGTGAATTAATTAACTAATACTTAATAGGTTTCTAAATAATGACTTCAGGAGGAAAATCTCAAGAGGTATTCGGCAATTTGAATAGCATTGGTAGCAGCTCCCTTTCGGAGGTTATCGGAAACGATAAAAAGATTCAGTGCATTTTCCAGGGATTCATCCCGGCGGATGCGTCCAACAAATACATCGTCTTTTCCCTCAGCCAGGATTGGCATAGGATAGATGTTGCGCTGAATATCGTCCTGAATGGTTATCCCGGGCATCGTGGAGAGAACGGAATAGATATCCGGTAGGTCGAACGGGTTTGAAAATTCAATATTGACGGCTTCTGAGTGACCTCCCAAAACGGGTACTCTCACGATGGTGGGGGATACCATTATAGAAGGAGCGTTGAGGATCTTGCGGGTCTCATATACCAGCTTCATCTCCTCTGCCGTGTAACCATTTTCCTGGAAGGCTCCTCCGTGGGGAAAAAGGTTGAGGTCGATCGGATGGGGATATGCCATCTCGCCGGCAATCCCGTTGCGTTCGTTCTCCAACTGCCTGACCGCTTTCGCACCTGTGCCGGTAACTGACTGGTAAGTAGATATAACAACCCTTTTAACAGAATACCGCGCATGAAGGGGGGCCAGCACCATGACCAGTTGGATGGTGGAACAGTTGGGGTTGGCAATGATGTAATCTCCGGATGTTAGAATCCCTGCATTGATCTCGGGAACGATCAGCGGTATGGCCGGATCCATCCGCCAGGCGGAGGAGTTGTCTATAACCCTGACTCCGGCAGCGGCATATTTTGGTGCCCATTCGCGACTAACATCACCGCCTGCAGAGAAGATAGCAATTTCGGGCTTTTCGCTGATCGCCTGCAGGTGGTCTGTGATTAGCAACTCCTGATCACAAAACCGGATCATTTGCCCTTTTGAGCGTGGAGATGCCACCGGGATCAACTGGCCGACGGGAAACGAACGCTCCTCCAGAATCTTTAATGCAGCCCGGCCAACCAGGCCGGTAACACCAACAACAGCGAGTTTCATAGAACAAAGGTATAACCTTTTGGTGTTTTTTCCGATTAATAGAGAAAACGTAATGAAAACGAGTATTTTTTCTATTATCCTTCTGGTCCTCAGTAGCCACGTAATCGGTTTTGCCCAGCTGGCGGATGATTTTTCGGATGGTGATTTTAATCATAATCCCAGATGGCAGGGCGACTCCCTGCACTTTGAGGTGAATAGTGCCAAACAGCTGCATCTGAAATGGGCCGGCGCCAACACTTCTTTCCTGGCAACTCCTGGCATCTGGCTGAATGAAATGGAATGGAATTTCTGGGTGAAACTCTCTTTCAACACTTCGGCAAACAATTTCATGAAGGTTTGTCTCGCATCCGACCGGATGGATCTGGATGAGCCGCTTAATGGTTATGTACTTCAACTGGGAGGGTCGAACGACAGTATGTATGTTATAAAACAGGAAGGGGAAACTGTATATCCGCTTTTTTGCTTTCCGGATGTTTCAATGGACCAATCGACTAATACGCTGAGGATAAAAGTTACCAGGGATGCCGGGGGGTTGTGGAGTGCCTGGATCGATCCTGAAGGAGGAGAGGATTATATCGAACAGGGCTCCTGGTTCGATAATACCTTTCAGAGCGCCGCCTGGTTTGGCTTTTACTGTAAGTATACGTCAAGCAATGCAACTAAATTTTACATGGACGATATCTATGTGGGTCCCGTCCTGCGAGATACTGTTCCTCCATCGGTTGTAACCCTTACGGTGCCCGATAGCCTGCATATCAACCTTCTCTTTTCTGAGAATGTGGAGCCATCATGCGCACAAAACAACTTAAACTATATTATCCTTGGAGACTTGCGTCATCCCGAGTCGGCCATCATCCCCGCAGGGCATCCAAATGAAGTGCTGCTAACGTTTAATCAGCCACTGCCTGATAAAATTGTGGACACTTTACGGGTCGTGAACCTTTTCGACCTGGCTGGAAACCGGATGCGCGATACACTGGTTCCATTTGCCCGGTATGAACCGCAAGCTTACGACATCCTGATCAGTGAAGTGATGATGGATCCGGAACCAGAAACAGGACTTCCCCCAGTAGAATATGTGGAGTTGTACAACCGGACTGCGTTTCCCGTAAATCTTTCGGGATGGGTGCTGGATGCCGGATCTACCCGGAAAACCTTCCCCAATGCTTCAATTCCCTCACACGGATTCCTTCTGGTTGCCCGCGACAGCTCACTGGCAGAATACGGTCTGTTTGTTTCTCTCTTCACCTCAGCCTCCACTCTTGCCAATGATGGGGCCGTCCTGATCCTGCGAAACAGCTCTCTGCAAATCATCCATACCGTTACATACTCTCCGGATTGGATCACAGAATCATGGAAAGTGGATGGCGGATGGTCGCTGGAGATGATTGATACGGATAACCCTTGCGGATGCAAAGAGAACTGGAGCGCTTCTGAGGATGCCCGGGGCGGGACTCCAGGGGAGAAGAATTCTGTTATGGCGTCCAGTCCCGACCTGATTTCTCCTGCCCTGACAAGGAGTTTTTTTTCCGATGATCACACCTGGGAGCTAAGGTTTTCAGAGTCACTCGATACAACTACCCTGGGCAACCCTACAGGATGGATTATTGAGTCGGAAGGAATCCAACCCAAATCTCTTTCAGCTGTAGCTCCAACCTACAATTCCGTGAGACTTACCTTCGCCGAACCCTTCTCTGCTGGCTCCATTTTCACCCTTACAGGGTCACACCCAATTGCCGATTGTGCAGGGAATCTTCTGGAAATCCCGGTTACCGCTGAATCGGCAATCCCCGGAGCCATCGGAAGGAACGACGTGATCATCAATGAGGTCCTGCATGATCCCTATCCAGGATCTTCAAGGTTTATTGAACTTTTCAACCGTTCGAACAAGGTAGTGGACCTCGGGGAGCTGGCGCTGCTGGTATCGGATACGGGGGTTGCTGCCGGTATTGAAGGCGCAATCCTGCTCACAAGTGAACCCTACCTGATGTTTCCGTTGGATTTTGTGGCCGTTTGCAGCAATTCGGAAAGCATCAAAAACCGGTATCATACACCCAACCCCAACCAGTTTTTGGAGATGGTCTCATTTCCGTCCATGAAAAATGGCAGCGGCGCTATCAGATTGATCCGTTCCTGGGATGAGGAGTTGATAGACGGGATGGTCTATCACAGTGGTATGCATTATCCCTTACTTCTGTCGGCAGAAGGGGTATCCCTGGAGCGGATCAACCCTGAGCGGCCGGCAACAGACCCATCCAACTGGCACTCTGCGGGCGAAAACACGGGATATGCCACTCCTGCCTATGAGAACTCACAATGGTCTGATCCCTCTGTGACAGAGGATATGATCGCCATCATCCCTCCCGTGTTTTCGCCCGACAATGACGGCCGCAACGATGTAGTCTCTATCTGTATCACCCTGGCAGATGCCGGCTTCCAGGCCTCCATCATGATCTTCGACAACACCGGAAGGATCGTTAAGAAACTAAAATCCGGCGTATTGCTTGGGCAACACAACGAGTTTTCATGGGACGGTATCCGGGATGACGGGTTAAAGGCATCCATGGGAATCTATATTGTCTATGTCGAACTTCTCCATCCCGAAGGAGTGGTCAACC
>Ga0351879_1024_pt1 | contig 36659 bp, 28 predicted proteins | sample BONcelFGM3001D15_FD_206782 | JGI IMG/M metagenome (GOLD analysis project Ga0351879, IMG submission 206782) | Enriched cells from coal bed in the Powder River Basin, Montana, United States - BONCAT cells FGM rep3 HSBNCT.FGM.300.1.D15 ... | reverse complement strand
CATTCGGAAAATTTGTTGAAGGGCTTGCCGGAAGATATATCACTGCAGAAGATGTCGGTACAAGTGTTAAGGACATGGAATATGTAAGAATGGAGACCACATACGTTACCGGAATATCACAAGCGATTGGCGGCTCAGGTGATCCTTCACCGGTTACCGGGTATGGTGTTTATGTTGGTATGAAAGCATGCGCTAATGAAATGTGGGGTAATGATTCATTAAAGAATAAAAAAATTGTTGTTCAAGGTGCCGGTAAAGTTGCAAGTTATCTTTGTGAACACCTTGACGGTGAGTCAGCCGAATTATACATCTGTGATATAAATGAAGAGAGAGTAAAAGAGCTATCATCAAAAGTAAAAGCTACAGTAATAAAACCTGAAGAAGTTTTTGATATTGATGCAGATATTTTTTCTCCGAATGCTCTCGGAGCCATAATAAATGACGAAACAATTGAAAAAATTAAGGCACCAATTATTGCAGGTGGGGCAAACAATCAGTTAAAAGATGAAAAGAAACATGGCAAAATGTTAGTTGATAAAGGGATATTGTATGCGCCTGATTATGTAATTAATGCAGGTGGATTAATTAACGTTGCTAATGAACTTGAAGGTTATATTCGTGACCGCGCCTTAGCCCAAGCAGAAAATATTTATTCTGTTCTACAAAATGTATTTGCAACATCTAAGAGGGAAAATATCCCGACTTATGAAGCATCCAACAAGTTAGCTGAACAACGAATAGAGCAAGTGAGTAGTATTAATAGAATTTATTCCGGTAAATCAGAATTCTCGGGTAAGTACAATCATTTTTTTAGAAGATAATTTTATATAGTCATTTAGTTGAGAGATACATTTTAATGAAACAAAGATTGGGAAGAAGAATCGTTCGTGAAAAGGTTCTTCAAATTTTATATGCTTATGAAATAAATCGTGATGGCTTGGAAGCCCTTATTGATGGTGTTATGACCGATGTGGAGAACATTGATGACCGTGAGTTTGCACGTTCAATTATTAATAAAGTTATTATACATAGTTCTGAATTTGATGATGAGATTAAAAAACGGGTGGACAACTGGGAGTTTAATCGAATTGCATTAATAGACAGAATTTTAATGAGAATGGGAATGTGTGAACTTATTTACTTCCCTGATATTCCTCCCAAAGTAACAATTAATGAAGCAATAGAAATAGCTAAAAACTTCAGTACAGCAAGCAGCGGAAAATTTATAAATGGAGTACTTGATAATTATTTAGATAATCTAAAAAAAAATAATGAGCTTAATAAAAAGGGGAGAGGTTTAATCGAAGAAACGATTTCAAAGAATGATCTGCCTGAATGAATGAACGTAAAAAAATATTCATTTGGACACTTTTCGATTTTGGTAATACATCATTTTCAATTGTTGTAGTAACTTTTTTATATGCGGTATACTTTAAAAAAGTTGTAGCCGGCGGAGAAGCAATCGGGGATTTTTATTGGAGCCTCGGTACAAGTATTGCGATGTTAGTTACAGCAATTATCTCTCCAATTCTCGGGGCTATTGCAGATTATTCAGCGGGCAAAAAAAGATTTCTTCTTTTTTTTACCCTACTTTGTGTTGTTGCTACTTCAGGGCTTTATTTTATAGATGCAGGAAATATTTTTTGGGGTTTGGTAGTTTTTATTATAGCCAATATAGGATTCGAAGCCGGCTTAGTTTTTTATGATTCATTTTTACCGGAAATAACATCTCCAAAAAATTTTGGCAGAGTAAGTGGTTATGGCTTCGGAATGGGTTATGTCGGTTCGTTGGTTACATTGGCTATAGTATTTCCATTTATTCAGATGGAAATGATTAAAGAAACATTTCCTGTTGCTGCACTATTTTTCTTGATCTTCTCATTACCAATATTCATTTTCTTAAAGGATAATCGAAAACAGAAAGAACCAATTAAAATTTATGTGAAGATCGGATTTAATAGAGTTATAAATACTATTACTCATTTACCTAAATATAAAAATCTTGCTCTTTTTCTACTTGCCTACTTTTTTTATATAGAAGGAGTTAATACCGTAATATTTTTCTCTGGAAATTATGCCAGTACCACTCTCGGATTTACTGACACCGAATTATTAATATTTTTTATCACTGTTCAAACAACAGCTATAGTTGGATCAATATTGCTCGGAATATTAGCCGACTCAATCGGGCAAAAAAGAACAATAATAATTACACTTTTCATGTGGCTCGTAACAATTGTATTAGCCTATCTGGTTGTAGAAAAAAATACATTTTATATCGTTGGATTAATTGCCGGTGCGGCAATGGGGGCAAGTCAATCAACAAGCCGTTCGCTTATGTCACATCTTACACCACTTGATAAAAAGACAGAGTTTTTCGGGTTCTATTCTTTCTTCGGAAAAAGTTCAGCTATAGTTGGTCCACTTGTTTTCGGATTGATTAGTTATTACTCGGGTAATCAGCGGTTAGCAATCATTTCTATTGCATTTTTCTTTCTAGTTGGAATGATAATTCTTTCATTTGTCAAAGAAAATGAATCGGTTATTGAAGAAGTATAAATATTTATACTATCAGGAAAGGATTATTTCGTCTTCATTATAAAAACACCATCCCAATCAGCAGGTGGGGGAGTAACTAAAAATAATTCACATCTTTTAATATATACTTTTGATGGTCCATCAGAGGGATTAATTTCTAATGCTTTTCCAAAAAGCGAGATTGCTTTCGAAAAGTTTTTATTCTTATATTCTTTCATTGCATCGCAGTAAATGGCAAAAGATTTTTTTTGAATTTCACTCGGTGGAAATTCATCATTGCCCAAAAGTTCAAAAACTCTAATAGGTTTAGTTTTTCCTTTTACAACTATTACATCAAGTTCTCTTGTGAAAAAATCATCTTTAACAATATCATGGGTCATTTCCGAAATCATAATTCGGGTACCATATTCTTTATTTGCCCCCTCTAATCTTGAAGCGAGATTTACATTATCCCCCATAACGGTATAATCAAATCGTTCTTTTCCCCCCATGTTGCCTACAATCATATCACCCGAATTAATTCCCATTCTAATATCAATAACAGTTTGACCTTCTGATTCCCACTTTTTTCGCATTTCGGCTAATCGAGCTTGCATCTTTAACGCAGATGTACAAGTGAGTGAAGCATGATTTTCAAATGGGATTGGAGCTCCCCAGAAAGCCATTACAGCATCACCGATGTATTTATCAAGTGTTCCTTTATTTTCAAAAATTATCTTTGTCATCTCTCCCAAATACTCGTTAAGGAATGAGACTAACTCAGCAGGATCTTTTGTTTCGGAAAATGTTGAGAATCCGGCTATATCACTAAAAAAAACTGATAGTGATTTTCTTTCACCACCAAGTTTTAACTTATCCGGATGACTCACGATATCGTTCACTACGGTCGCATTGACATATTGACTGAACATCCCTTTAATCATTGCCTTTTGTTTACGCTCGGTAATAAAGTGATAAGCAGTACTTCCGAAATATCCCAAAACTACTGTAAGGGAAGGGTTAATAATTGGGAATATGAAATTGCTATTCTCAAAAATTGAATAGGAAAAATACCGAATACCCAATAGAATCAATCCGATTACAAGTAGATTAGCAAATTCTAAAAATATTCCATATTTAGTTTTTATTGACTTAAAGAAAGAGGATAAATAAAAACTTAGAAGAGTGAGGAATACTAAAATTAGTATTTCATACTTTTGCGGTAACTTATATAGAAAATCCTGATTAATAATATTTTGAATAGCATTAGCGTGCAGTTCGACACCATACATATTATTATCGCCGGTTTTTTCTCCCTTTGCAAATGCAACCGGTAAGATATCCTTATCTTCCGGTTGAGTTGAACCGATAAGAACAATTTTATCCTTAAAGAAATTCTTAAATTTCAATCCATATTCGGGATCGTCCCAGGTGTTAATTTCCGTTTCCAAATCAATTTCATCTGAAGTCTGAAATTCAGCATCATCAATTACATCAATAAAATCAACCTTTGGGAAAGTTCCATCAGGTCCATAATAATTAATTAACATTGAAACGTTATCAAACTTTGGAATTTTTATATCACCAAGAACAAACTCTTCGTTATTAATTTTAGCAAGATAATCTTTTTCAAAACCGAAATATTTATTCAGTAGTGCAAACCCGAATGTAGGGACAAGTCTATCAGCAGAAGTTGAATACATAAAAGGTAAATAACGCCTATAGACACCATCATTGTCTCCAATAACCTGAACAATACCGATTGAACTATCAGCTTGATAATAATAGTTACTAAAATCTTCATTAGCGCGGGTAATCTGAAATGACGGACCTGAAACTGAAACACTGAAATCTTCACTGAGATTCTGAATTGTCACATTTCCTGTCATCTCTTCTATTTTACCTGCAACAACTACTTTACCACTATTTCTTATCGCGTCAATCATTAATGAATCATACTGGGGATTATTTTTATCCGGAGCAGACATAACTATATCTATTCCGATAGCTTTTGCCCCTGCATCAGACAAATTTTTAATAAGTTTGGCAAAAATGAATCGTGCAAATGGCCATGTATTATAAGGGGCAGGAATGCCTTCGTGAGTATTTCTGGTAATTTCAACAATAACTACAGATGATCTATCTTTAATAGATAAAGCACCACGATCAGAAAATCTTTCATCTATGAAACTTTGTCGAAGGGCATTCAGAGGTCCAATCGAAAAGTATAAATCTTGAGTAAGGATTACCGCAAGAGCAGCTATTGATAATGCAATAGCTGCTTTACCTAATTTCTCTTTCCCAATTCTCAACATTACTAATAAAACGAATAATTTGTAGTCAAACCAAAGAATGTGTCATTAAATCCACCTGCATAATTTATCCATCGAACATTCAATTGCAGATTAAGATTTTTCATTACAAAATATTGCGAACTTAATTCTAGTAGGTTTCTTTTTAAATCCCCAAAACTTGGGTTAAATGAACCATTCAAGTTAAGTTTTTCTTTAATTAGTATATATCTCGCACCTACTCCAATTGTGGTGTAGTCAAATTTCGTTTTAACAACATTACTTTGGTTGATGCTGATGTTGAGATTTGATTGAAGTCTGTCATTCCAGGTTGTATTGGTAACCAGGAATAAGGAAAGATTTGTTATATCATAATCGCGGAATGTTTTATCATCACCGCTTGTATAATTAATGCTGAGCGAAGCCTGATGGCGGTATTTATAGAAAAAATCATAAGCTACTTGAAATCCGACTCTACCGGTAATACTATTTACAAAAGACAAATTTAAAGTGTCATTTATTTTTTCGGGTGCATCATTTTTAGTTGAGTAGTTTGCATAAGAAAGAGTGAAACTCGGTAAATCAACTCTTGGATAATAAGAAACCGATGAACTTAAATTCTGAAAATTCGTTGTATTTAGTTTAGTCTCCTGAATATTATCATTCAGGTTTTCATAAGTTAAAGATAAAAATAATTTATTTTGAAGTAAACGTAAGCGATCGGTTAAACTAATACCGGCAATATCAGTACGTAAAAAGTTTTGCCCAAAAGAAACATAATCACTTCCTCTATATTGATAACTTGCCTTAAAGTAGTTCCCAAAATAGTTAATAGCAAGAGCAGCTTCAGCAGCAACTGTTGGTAATTCCTGAGGATTTAACGGAATTAAAAATTGATTCACAGTAATAAAGGTTCCTAATACATCTCTTATAGTTCTAAATGTACTTGCATCTGTTCCCATTGCATCGGCTAACGAATCTATAAGTTCATCCTTTAATTCACCGGTGGCAATATCTTTATTAAGTAAACTGAACGCTCCTTGTGCAGTAAACATAACTTTTTGATCATCAAAAGCTATCAAAAGATCAGTCCCTAAAACAAGGTTTTCCTGTGGCTTAACTCCGAATTCTATTGATTTTGGGTCATCTTGAGAATGAAGATAAGTTAACCCCCATTGAAAATTTTCTCCTTTTCCGAATGAAGGACGCATTGCAAAGATATTTCTTTTATAGGTCCCTAAGTTTGCTAAACCTCTACTAGCACCATATTTTGAGGAATCGATTAGAATAATATTTGATGCATTCAAGGTATCAGTGGCTGAAATAGTTCTAATCAATTCACCTTCAATGTCCCGTTCAGTTTCACCAAGAGTGACTTGTAAATTAATATAGCCAAGATTTAGACTTCCGTTAACGCCCCTAACTCTTCTACCGCTCAATATGTTTGAAGGATAAATCGGATAGTTATCACCAAGGTCAATGCTTAACCAACTACCACGGACATTTAAGCTAAATCGATTAAAAGGTTGCAAATATTTCTTCTCTTCAGAAGTAACGTATATATTGGCTCTTGCGTCCCACGTGTTATAATCGGCAGTAGCATCAATATTAATATTGTTGAACCAATTTGAATTTTTCTTAATGTTTTCGTTGCGAGATTCACCCGTTACATTTACCCGGTAATTCACTTTATTTCCCATCGCAATAGCTTGTTCAGAAGTTAAGATGGTGAATTTTGTAGAAATAGAGTGATACAATTGATTTGATTTATCATAAACCTCAACCCTAAGTAGATGGGTTCCAAGGCTGACAGACTGTGGAAAATTTTCTGCAGAAAAAATTATCAGATCGTCTGCAAATAATGCAAGGTTCGTAATATCTGTATTATCTATAAAAATTTTAGTTGCAGCTTTGTCAATCTCATCTGATGCTCTTAGAAGTGAAATGGAAACAAAAAAATCACTTGCTGCAATTTGAGAATTTCTATCAGGGCTCATCAATATTACTTCTTTATCTTTTGGAGATGCTGAGTTAACTCTCAATTGTAAAGGGGAACTTTCCAAAGGAAAACCTAAGGGGTAAGTTTCACTCTGCCCAGCATTTTTATGTAAAATGAAATAATACTCAATAAATGGAGGGGACACAAATTCAGCAGGAATATTAACTTTTCCATTTGTTCCTGAAATTAATACTTCCATTTCCCGGTATTGACTCTCGCCAAAAGTTCTATATGCAAGAAGGACTTTATTGAGTCCCTGTGTTTGAAAAAAATTAAGAGTAATTTCCGCGTCTTCATTTTCTTGAACATCTAGTGCTGTAACTGTAGAAATATAGCTACTCAATTGTGAATAGGTAGAATTAAAAGTAATTATTATGAAAAGAGATGTGAAGAGGAAGTTTTTTAGTGAAGTAAAATTTGAGTTCATGTAAAGCCCTCCAAGAATCTTTTGTACAACTGTTGATTAAAACTATTGAAGATTAACCTACGTAAAATACAAAAACCAAAATCAATCTTCTATATGTAAAAACAAAAACTCGACACTAAAATATTAATGTCGAGTTTCAAGGATTATTCTGAGTAATATTCGATAACTAATTCACCCTGACTTGTTTGAATTCTTATTTTTTTCAGGTTAGTAGATCGTGTTCCTTTTTGATCATTCATCATCCCTTCCGTTGCATCGCCAAGAGTCATATCACCATTGTTATTGTACATAACATATTGACCGGCGCCAACATTCCCACCATCTTTATTTCCAAGTGTTCCAAGTACTTCAATCAATCCTCTTGCAACTACAAGTAGAGAAGCTCCATCAGGAAAAACATCAAAGAATCCTTCAGTACCACGAATAGAAGCCACCATCGTTGGTGTTGTAAACTTAAAATCTTCATTCTCTTGCTTAGCAACTTCGAAACCAACTCTTCCTTTTTCGATATAAGTATTTTTTGAGATTGTCTTATTGTTTTTGTCAGCAAAGATTTTTAATGAAGAATTTTCTCTAACTCTTATCAAAGAATTATCTGTGAACTTAATTAATGCAAGTGATTTATCACCGGTTTTAACTTCATCACCGGTTTTTAACGGTTGACCGATTTTTGCTGTTGCCCAATCAGCACCTTCTTTTTTCAGATTGACTTCTTTTACAACTTTCATTACAACTGCAACCGGATTTTCACTTTTTGAGTTATTACTCCCGGGATTTTCGGAAGCAAATATTATTGCGGGAAGTATGAGTAATAATACAGATATTTTAATTTTTAATTTCATTTTATTTCCTCTATTCAATTTCATTATTGATTGAAAGTTGCACTAACAACACGGTCGCCCGGGTTCTGTGAAAGATAATTAAATAAAGCCATCACTTCAGCTATAGGCATATCAGAACCATCTTCTCTCTTTATTCCTGTTATTTGCAAAGTACCGGATATAAAATCATTCATTAAATTTTGTGGAATTACTCCTCCTGGCAATGATTGCAAAACGGAAACAATATTACCAACTAAAGTCATATATGCCATAGTATTTGCATCTTTTAAGTAGAAATTAACCAAATTACTATAAATGCTTTGCCCGCCACTTGGACCTTCAACAAATGCAGTTACCTGGAAAACGACTTCTTGACCTCCAAACCATTCAGCACCGGAAAGTAAATTCCTTAAATTAACTTCAGTTTGATTGCCGGGAATATCAACATTATTTATCATTACCTGTCCCGATGAAAGTGCATTTTCAAGAGATGTGCGATGATCTCTTCTCAAACTTGCTTTGATACTATATTTTGATGCACCTTGAACAGGTGTCCATTTAGCAATAACTTGTCCAACATCCTGTAATGTTGATGGAACTGGAAGTAAAATCTCTAATGTTTGCGTTGGATTTAAAAATTCAAGATTTGCTGAAGTGACGAATTGTTGTCCTGTCGAAGGATCAATATAAGGAGTTCCAGTATCAGTAAACAATCTTAACGTCAGGATATAATTACCTGTTGGTTTACCTTTTCTCAATGCTTGAGTAATTCTATCTCTGTTAGTGGTTGAAGATGCAATTCGAATCTCCGAACCCAACGTATTATTAAAGAATGTACGCGATTTAAAAGGTCTGGTTTTAAAACTAGTAAACGGTGTAAAACCTGCTTCTCCCACGTCTTTCCACTCAAAGGAACCCTCAACAATAATATCTATGTCTGCAGGTAAAATTTCAACTGAAAAAACTGTAGGAGCACCTTGCAAATCATTTGTTACCGCAAAAGTTGCAAAATCAAGTTGTGGCAGTGGTGTAAATACATTCAATCTGAATGTATGAATTTGAGCAGTGCTAAAAGTGAATGAGAGTAATGAAAATACTAATACTCTCCATAATGTTAGCCTCTTTTTCATTGTATCCTCCAATACATTTGTAAAAAAAATTTAAGAAGGAACTAAAATATAGTTTTGATCTTATGCAAAATTTTTCGACGAAAGAATAATTTAGTTTACAATGGAAAAATATCTCATATCAGCTTATTTTCCAAAACTTATATAGTTTCCTTAATTGTCAGCCGAAAGATATAAAAATAATTTTGACTACGCTGTGAGTTACAACACGTACACCATCTCAATTAAAACAATGCTCTAAAAAAATAATATATGAGTATTTATAAAAACTTAAGAAGAATTATCTCGCAAAGCCGCAGAGGAAAACAACAAGAGTCCTTTGCGTGAAACCAAAAATTAGTTTTTAGAAGTCTTCATATTTAAGAACAAATTTAAATCAATATAATACGTTCACTTAATTTGAGAAAGTAGAATCAACAATGTCATCTCTTAAATATAAACCTTTTTCCATAGCGTGATGTAACTTATATAGGAATCTGCAATTAAACAACATATAATAACCATCTTTAATAAAATATTTCTGTTTAGAATATGAAATCAATGAAGATGAATTAAGTGAGAATTCACCTCCTTCTAAAATAGATAAGTCTTATACTATTGTTCCAGACTTAGTAATTTAATAGTTTTGTCTAAACGATTAATAAAATAAACTTAAAAGGGAATAGATGAAAAAATATCTGTTAGTATTTACTGTCCTATTATTAATTATTGGATGTGGAAAAAAAGATGCTAATGAATTAATTGGAGAAGCATCAGAATTAGTTAAAAACAATAATATTACCGGGGCAGTTAATATATTTGAGGAAATTATTAAAGAACATCCGGATAGTAGAGAAGCTGCAACTGCCATGTATGAACTTGGTAAAATTTATCAAAGTAAATTATTAAAAAACGTTTCTGAGAATGAGTCACTCAACAAAGCGATTTTCTATTTCGATGAAGTGTTTCAAAAGCACTCATCGAGTTCTGAAGCTCCACTGGCTTTATTTATGAAGGGATTTATATTGGCAAATGAATTAAATCAACTTGATGAGGCAACAAAAACTTACAAATTGTTTATTCTAAAATATCCAAATCATGATCTTGTAAGTTCTGCACAAGATGAATTAAATTATATGGGACTATCACCAGAACAAATTTTACAAAAAAAGTCAGAAGTAACATCCAAATAAATGTCTTCTCCAAAAGATGATTACACAAAATATTTAAATCCTTCAATAGTCTCAAAGCTTTCCTCTTTCGAGTTAAAGGCGAGGATGATTGTTGAAGGATTTCTTTTGGGGCTTCATAGAAGTCCTTATCATGGCTTTAGCATCGAATTTAGTCAGCATCGCCCCTATATGCAGGGAGACGCACTAAAAGATATTGATTGGAAAGTTTATGGAAAGACTGATCGTTTTTTTGTAAAACAATATGAAGAAGAGACCAATTTAAAATGTCACATACTGCTTGACATTAGTAAATCAATGACTTATGCCTCCGACAAACAAATAAGTAAACTTGAATACGCATCTCTTCTGACAGCAAGTCTCAGTTACCTTTTGTTGAAGCAAAAAGATGCTGTAGGTTTATGTTTGTATGCAGACAAGATAATCAAAAACCTTCCACCCAAAGCTTCGAATATTTATCTTAAAGAATTGTTATTAGCTCTCAATAAAATTGAATCATCGGAAAAAACTAATACTGCAGAGGCGCTAAATTCCTATGCGGAAAATATTAAACGAAAAGGAATGGTTATCATCATTTCAGATTTTTTTGATGAGCCGGGTAAGGTATTTTCGGCTATTAAGCATTTTGCATTCAAAAAGCATGAAGTTATAGTTTTTCAAATTCTTGATCCATTAGAAAGAAATTTTTCGTTTGGAAGGGATTCTATTTTTATCGATTTGGAATCGGGGGAAGAGATTACAACACAACCGAATCAAATTCAAAAAGCATATAAAGAAGCAATGACTGAGTTTACAAACGGATTAAAAAATGAATGTTTAAATAATGGAATAGAATATAATCTAATTGATACTTCTATGAGTTTTGATAAAGCATTATTTGCGTATTTACAAAAACGAAGTCGAATTTACTAAGTATTTTTGCGGGTTTATTAAAATAAAAAAGGGATGCAATTTGCATCCCTTTTTTTGTGACGTGAAAGTCTATTAATACATTCCTTCCATACCACCTGGCATTCCACCCGGCATAGCTGGTGCTTTTTCAGTCTCTTTTTTCTCATAAACAACAGCTTCTGTTGTAATAAGTAGAGCTGATACTGAAGCAGCATTTTCCAAAGCTGTTCTTGTAACTTTGGTAGGGTCGATAACGCCTGCTTTAACTAAATTTTCATAAACTTCAGTTGCAGCGTTGAAACCGTAATCGTCTTTACCTTCTTTTACTTTATCAAGAATAACCGAACCTTCAAGACCAGTGTTATTTACAATCTGACGTAATGGTTCTTCAAGCGATTTTTTAATTATTTGAATACCTACTGTTTGATCAGCATTATCACCTTGAAGGTCTGCGATAGCAGAAATTGCTCTAATGAAAGCAACTCCACCACCAGGCACTATACCTTCTTGAACTGCAGCGCGGGTAGCATGAAGTGCATCTTCAACACGTGCTTTCTTTTCTTTCATTTCGACTTCAGTTGAAGCCCCGATTTTTAATACAGCAACACCACCTGAAAGCTTTGCAAGTCTTTCTTGAAGTTTTTCTTTATCATAGTCAGAAGTAGTTTTATCAATTTGAACTTTTATTTCGTTGATTCTTTTTTTAATATTTTCGCTTGTTCCGCTACCTTCAACGATAGTAGTGTTATCTTTATCAATAACTACTTTTTTAGCAGTGCCGAGATATTCAATAGTAGCGTTTTCTAATTTATAGCCACTTTCTTCTGAAATAACGGTTCCGCCTGTTAATACAGCAATATCTTCTAACATTGCTTTTCTTCTATCACCGAATCCCGGAGCTTTAATTGCAGCTACTCTTAAGGTTCCTCTTAATTTATTAACAACTAAAGTTGCTAATGCTTCTCCTTCGAGATCTTCAGCAATAATTAAAAGTGATTTCCCTTTTTGAGCAACTTTTTCAAGTACAGGAAGTAGATCTTTCATGGCAGAGATTTTTTTATCATGGATTAAAATGAAAGGATCATCAAGGTTAGCTTCCATTGATTCAGCATCAGTTACAAAGTAAGGGGAGAGGTAACCACGATCGAATTGCATTCCTTCAACTACTTCAAGATTTGTTTCGGTTCCTTTAGCTTCTTCAACAGTAATAACACCATCTTTACCGACTTTTTCCATAGCATCAGCAATTAAGTTACCAATTGATTTATCATTGTTTGCTGAAATTGAACCAACTTGAGCAATTTCTTCGCGTCCTTCAACTTCTTTGCTGATGGATTTTAAATACTCGACAACTTTAGTTACAGCAAGGTCAATTCCTCTTTTTAAATCCATTGGATTTGCACCTGCGGTAACGTTCTTTAACCCTTCACGGTAGATAGCTTGAGCTAAAACTGTAGCAGTTGTTGTTCCATCACCGGCTACATCACTGGTTTTAGAAGCAACTTCGCGAACCATTTGGGCTCCCATATTTTCAACCGGATCTTCTAATTCGATTTCTTTAGCAACTGAAACACCATCTTTTGTTACCGTTGGTGCACCGAATTTCTTTTCAAGAATTACATTACGACCTTTTGGTCCGAGTGTAACTTTTACTGCGTTAGCTAATTTATCAACACCTTTTTTTAGCTTGGTACGCGCTTCAACATCAAATTCAATTAATTTAGATGACATATTATTTTCCCTTCAAATTTATTTCAAAAATTTTATTGTACAATTGCAAAAATGTCGCTCTCGCGCATAATTAAATAGTCTTCTCCATCAACGACAACTTCTGTTCCACTGTATTTTCCGTAAAGAACTTTATCGCCGACTTTAACTGTCATAGCAATAGTTTTACCGCCATCAGTTACTTTACCGTTGCCGACAGCAACAACTGTTCCTTCAATTGGTTTTTCCTGCGCAGTGTTAGGGATTATAAGTCCACTTTTTGTTTTTTCTTCAGCTGCAGCAGCTTTAATAATCACTCTGTCCGATAACGGATTAAGATTGATTTTACTCATTGTATTCCTCCATTAATATGTAGTTTGTTAAAAAAAAATTATTAGCACTCTAAAAGAACGAGTGCTAATATATAGTAATCTCAGGTTCTTGTCAAGGGGTAGCTTTTAACATATCTAACGCAATAATCTTCATAAGATTAAAAATTATTATTCAATTAATCACAATATTTTTGATTTGCCTTTTATTCTATTAATCCATTATATTTCCGCAGTATCTCCAACAATAACTGATAAATACCGAATGATTGACGAAATAGACAAGAAAATATTGAATATCCTGCAAAACAACGGACGCACAACTAATGCAGATATTGCGCGTGAAATTAACATGGCTCCATCTGCTGTTCTTGAAAGAATGCGAAGGTTAGAAGCGAAGAAAATAATTCAAAAATATAGTGCTATTATCAATCCTAATGAAGTAGGACTTGGTTTAGCTGCATTTGTTATGATTAAATCTGATGGACCGGTTGTTGATCTCAAAACTGCCAAAGAGCTTTCAAAGATAAGTGAGGTTCAGGAAGTCCATATTGTAGCGGGTGAAGATTGTTTTCTAGTGAAAGTACGTGTTGCTGACACAACAGCATTAAACGATCTGCTCCGGAATAAATTTGGTAAGATAAGTATGATCCATTCAACCAGTACAACTATAGTTTTAGAAACAGTAAAAGAATCGACAAAATTAGCAATTTAAATAAAGGAGGAACTATGGCAAATTCTCTTGGTGTTAGAGGGTATCATTTTATTGAGTTTTATGTTGGTTCAGCAAAAATGTGGGCTTATTGGTTAGCAAAAGCTTTCTCGATGAAAGTCACAGCCTACAGCGGACCTGAAAAAGGTATTAAAGATAGAGTTTCTTATCTCCTTACCAAAAATAGTATGAAGTTTTTAGTTACATCTGCATTAAAACCTTACAATTATGATGTGTTAAATTTTGTTAATCGTCATGGCGATGGTGTAAAACGCTGGTCACTTGAGGTTGAGAATGTTGAAGATGCATTTAACTTCGCAATTAAAAACGGAGGAATCCCTTCTCGTCGTCCAAAAAAATATGAAGATGATAACGGATATGTTTATGACGCTGCAATTAAACTTTATGATGATTCGGAAATAGTTTTCTTCAATAATGACAATTATAGGGGAAACTTTCGTCCCGGATTTGGCGACCCGGTTTTGAAAATTAACATTGATACTATTGATACATGTCTTGATAAGGTCGACCACATTGTAGGAAATGTTCGTGAGAATGAAATGGACTTATGGGTTAATTATCTTAATAAGACTTTAGGATTAGAAACATTCCTTGAGTTTGGTGTAGGTGATATTTCGACTAAATATTCAGCACTGTTATCTAAGGTTGTAAGATCAAAAGATAAAATAATTCGAAACCCAATTAACGAACCTTATGATGGACTAAAAAAATCTCAGATAGAAGAATACATTGATGAATATACCGGTTCTGGCATTCAGCACATTGCAATTACAACCGATAACATAATAGAAACAATTAAAAATATGAGATTAAACGGAGTAGAGTTTTTAACAACTCCGCCAGATACTTATTATGAAATGTTGAAAGAAAAAGGTTGGGAGATAACCGAAGATATTAATGAATTAAAAAAGTATGGAATTTTATGCGATCTTGAAGGTGAAGGTTATCTGCTTCAATTATTTACTAAACCGATTGGGGACCGACCCACTTTCTTTTTCGAGATAATTCAAAGAAGAAAAGGTGCAGAAGGATTCGGACAAGGTAATTTCCAGGCATTATTTGAGTCGATTGAACGTGATCAAATTTTGAGGGGAAATTTTGATAAAGAGTAGAATTAAAATCAATACTAATCCAAATTAAAATGGAGATGACTTATGCCGTTTTATGTTAAGCTTGGTAAGGTCCCGCAAAAAAGACATATCACTTTTTATAAAGAAGATGGGAAATCATTATATCGTGAAGAGTTATTCAGTACAAAAGGATTTTCGGGAATATATTCCAATAAATATCACTTATACATGCCTCCACAGGTCGAAGCAATTAAAGAAATATTTCCTTTTCAAGATAAGAAATGGAACGATGCTTCGTTACAGTATTATCATTTTATGACAGATAATAAAAAAAGTGAAGGAAATTTTCTTTCTTCAAGAAATGTTTTTCTGAAAAATAGGCATTGTTCAATTTCTACAGCAAATATTACTGAAGAGACTGCACTTTTTTATCGTAATAGTTTTTCGCATGAACTTCTTTTTGTTCATTATGGTGAAGGTGAATTGTTATCGGAATATGGACGACTTCCTTTAAAGGAGTGGGATTATGTTGTTGTTCCAAAGGGGACCACATATCAATTGAAGTTTAAAGATTATTCGAATGTAAAAATATTGATAGTCGAATCTGATTCACCATTTGAAATTCCAAGACACTTCAGAAATGAGTACGGTCAATTAAAAGAAGATGCTCCATATTATGAAAGAGATTTTGCTGTTCCTCAATTCATGGATCCGTTCGATGTAAAGGGAAATTTCCAATTACTGATAAAAGTTGCGAACCGATATTTTGAATATCAACTTCCTCATCACCCTTTTGATGTGGTTGGATGGGACGGTTTTTTATATCCATATACATTTAATATAAAAGAGTATTCACCCAAAGTAGCAAAAATTCATTTACCCCCACCGATTCATCTTTTGTTTGAAACTGCCCACTTTGTGGTATGTAACTTTGTTCCGAGACTTTATGATTTCCACCCTCAGGCAATCCCTGCTCCCTATTATCATTCGAATGTTGACAGTGACGAAGTTCTCTATTATGTACATGGTGATTTTATGTCGAGAAGCGGAGTTCAAGAAGGATCAATCACGCTTCATCCAATGGGAATCCCCCATGGACCACAACCCGGTAGAACAGAGGCATCCATTGGTAAAAAAGAAACAGAAGAATATGCCATTATGATTGATACCTTTGAACCATTAGAAGTCACTCAAAATGTAAAAGAAACCATGGTCGATGAATATTCTCAATCATGGTTAGAAAAATAAATAACTATAACTAACTATAAGTAAAATAATATGATTACGATACCTGAGTTCGTGCAGAATCTTGTCCCATATAAAGCGGGTAAATCAATTGATGAATTAGCGAGAGAGAAAGATCTCACACAAATCGTTAAATTAGCATCAAATGAAAATCCACTCGGACCTTCCCCAAAGGCTATGGGAGCAATGCAACAATATTTAAGCGAATCGCATAGATATGCAGATCCACTTTGTCATAATTTAGTTAATGTGTTAGCCGAGCTTCATGGGCTTGCTCCCGATATGGTGTTTTCAGCAAGCGGTTCAGACGCAATTCTTCAATATATCATTATGGCATTTTCAAAAGAAGGGGATGAAGTCTTAACCTCTGCCGGTTCATTTATCGGCTGGTATGTTAATGCAAATAAATTAGGAAGAAAATCGATAACTGTTCCGTTAAATAGAGAATATAAATACGACCTAGAAGCTTTAGCTTCAGCTATTACGACGAATACAAAAATTGTCTATTTAGCAAATCCAAATAATCCGACGGGTACAATTTTTAATACTTCAGAATTAGAAAATTTCATCAAAAAAGTACCTGATAATGTTTTAATAGTACTTGATGAAGCTTACACGATGTATGTTGATCCTGAATTAGATTTTCCTGACGGATTAAAATACTTAAAGGCGAACCTGATTGTTGTCCGAACATTTTCTAAGAGTTACGGATTAGCCGGTCTTCGCGTGGGATTTACATTTGGTGAACCTGAATTAATAAAGCAATTATTTAAAGTAAAACTCTCCTTTGAACCATCATCAATCTCTCAGGTCGCAGCTATTGCGGCAATTAAAGATTCTGAATTTATTGAAAAAACTATTGAGTTGAATAAAAGATCATTAAATATGTTCCGTAATAAACTTGATTCGCTTAAAATTCAGTATACAGAATCTGCAACCAATTTCTTAATGATGGTTTTTGAATCAAAAGATATCGCCAAAAATTTTACAAATGAGTGTCTAAATCGAGGATTAATTTTACGTCATGTTGATACCTTCGGAATTCCGGAAGGAGTAAGGATTAATTCAGGAACGGATGAAGAAACTCTCTTTGCTATGAATGTTATCGAAGAAGTTTGGAAGTTACTTTATTGATTTATTAATAGCCTTAAGTCATTGTAAATGAATAAGTTAAAAAGAATTAATTAAGAGGTAAAATGAAGTTTATTTCATATTCAAATGGATCAAAAACCATCGCAGGGATTGCTTTCGAAAATAAGATATTCCCAATATCCGAGAATGCAAAATTGATTGGCTTCGATTTACCTGAGCAAATGGAAGACTTGTTGAAAGAGTGGGAGCACACATTGTTTGTTTCAAAACAAATTTGTGAGGAATTGACGGTAGGAAAGGAATTTATTTCAGTTGCATTTGATAAAGTAAAACTACATGCTCCCGTTCCAAAACCACCTTCGTGTCGAGATGGTTATGCGTTTCGTCAACATGTTATGACTGCAAGGCGAAATCGTGGAGTTGAGATGATACCCGAGTTCGATCAATATCCAATCTTTTATTTCACAAATCACAACTCAATAATTGGTCCAGGTGATGTAGTTGTTGAAGATGATCACCTCAATCAACTTGATTTTGAACTTGAAGTTGCAATTGTGATTGCTAAAGAGGGAAGAAATATTATTTCATCTGAGGCTGATAAATATATTGCCGGTTATTTAGTAATGAATGATCTTTCTGCAAGACTCCTTCAAATGGAAGAAATGAAATTGAATCTTGGACCTGCAAAAGGAAAAGACTTTGCAACTTCAATAGGTCCATATTTAGTTACACCGGATGAATTAATTACAAAAAAAATCACCTCAGAGTTTGGTCATAAGTATGATTTGCGAATGACTGCTTATCACAATGGTCAATTAATTTCAGAGGGAAACGTAAAAGATATGAATTGGACTTTTGCTGAAATTATTGAACGCGCTTCTTATGGCGTCACTTTATTTCCGGGAGATATTATTGGTTCAGGAACTGTTGGAACAGGTTGTTACATTGAGTTAAATGGAACGAGAGCGTTGGCAGCAAAAGCTAAAGGCGAAAACTACACACCAATCTGGTTAAAAGAAGGGGACTTAATAGATCTTGAAATTGAAGGACTTGGAAGATTACAAAACAAGATTGTCAAGAACCCTGTATCGTATTCGATTCTAGCAAAAAAGAAATTGGTCTAATTATTACGTCTATTTTTTATTTAATTAATTCCTCTATTTCCCCATGAGTGATAGAGGATTTTTTTTATCTATTTTTATAAACACCATAAATCCTTTTTACTCTTTCAGCCGATTAAATCTATCAACCAATATTTGTTGATCACTTAAAATACGCTGACCGGTATTTTCATCCCATGATTCAAGTGCGCATAAACAACCTTGAGTTGGAGTGTTTCGCTCATAATCTTTTCGAGGGTAGTTAACAATCAAGATTGAAACAAGATTCTCATCATTTTTAAATTCAAGTGAAGAAGGGGAGCACCTGTTTTGCATAAATCAAATTTTAAGCTCTCATCAATAATTGATAACTTTTTATCTGCTCCGAATGATTCTTTAATAAATTTATAAAATTTAGTTCTTTTTAAAAAATAAATGTCTAAAATTGCAGTAGTTACGCTCACCATTTTTACAAAGTAAATTTCAGAATATCATATAAAAATCTTAATTGATTCACTCCTGAAATTTTGACAACTCATCCCAATAGAGATTAAATTATTAAATTCAACGAAAGCGGATAACCCTTTATTATCTAAATGGTTAAATGGACTTATTAAACATCTGCAATTACCCTGGTTGATATAAGATAGATTTCACTTTTTTCTGAAACACTTCTCGGGAGCAAGTTGTTTTTACACCAGCAAAATGATTTTATCTAGAAAAGTTTAAAGAGAATTTCAAGATGCAGAATATAGCTCGGTGAGTTAAATATGCTCCCCATTTTGCTAATCCGATACACTTCAAAAATTCTTTTATCATCTTTATTATGAATTATCGATGGCGATTATAAAACAATTTCAACATTGATAACAGTATCTTTATAATCTTCAACTTTTATTAGATTGTCTTCTACGGATTCACCATTAATCTTTATTGAAGTAAATCCGGTGTTTTTGCCATAGGGATTTTTCACTGATAAAATAATTGTTTTTCCTCTGAATTTTCTAGTAGCCGAATATTCTTTCCACTTTGAAGGAATGTTCGGATTTATCATAAGTCCCTTGATTGATGTTCTGAAACCTAAAATAAAATCGATTCCGTTTCTTAGCATCCAAACTGCTGTTCCTGTAAGCCAACTATGACTTGCTTGTCCCTCAGTCGGATGATCAGGGCTTGTTACATATTCAGCATATACATAAGGTTCAACTTCATACTTATCAATTCTTGCGGAAGAATTCGGAGGCATCATTCGAGAATAAATATCATACGCACCTTCAACATCACCGTTCATTATTGAGGCTAGAACAAACCATGAGGATGCATGATTAAAAATCGCACCATTTTCCTTTTTTCCGGGTACACATCTGCTTATTAAACCTACATTCTCTTCTACTTTTGTATAGGAGGGCCAACAGATTTGAATTCCATTGGGACGAGCTAATAATATTTTTACTGAGTTCAATGCTTTGTCACCACGCTCTTTAGGTGTCAAACCTGATATTACTGACCAAGTCTGTGAATTGATAAATATTTTTCCTTGTCTTGCTTTTTTAGTGCCAAGTGGTGAAGCATCATCTTTAAATGCTCTAATATACCAATCTCCATCCCATGCCACTTCATTTACAATTTTTCCAATTTTCTCGTACTCTTTTTTCCAACGATTTAAGGTTTTAGAATCTTTTTTCAATCTCAACAGTTCAAAAGTTTTCTTTATTACATAACCGAGGAAAAAAGCTCCCCAAATTGTTTCCCCTTTTCCTTTTGGTCCAACTTTATCAAGTGTATCATTCCAATCTCCATTCATAATTTTTGGGATTCCACGCTCTGAGGTTGCAGAGAGTGCAAAGTCGATTGCTTTCTTCATATGTTCATATACTGAACCTTCGCCACCATCATAGTAAGTAACCTTTTCGTCAAGGATTGAAAGATCAGCAGTTTCATTAAGATATTCGATTAGACCGAATGGAACCCAAAGAGGAGTATCTGAGTGATTAGTTTTTTCACCCCACTCGGTAATCTTAAAGAAATTATGAAGAGTTGATCCATTCTTAAATTGAAATCTAAGTGCATTTAATAATCGTTTTTTAACTCGGTCCGGTTCAACCATTACAACACCAAGAATATCCTGAAATTGATCACGCATTCCAGTTCCGAATAATAAACCGCCATGATAGTAACCGGAGTTTCTTGCCATGTCAAAAGTTACAGCAGCTTGATATTGATTCCACACGTTCAACATAGTATTAAATTTTTCATCCGGCGTAGATACTTGAACGTGTGATAAATAATTCTTCCATTTCAGTATTAAATTATCAAATTTGCTATTTATTGTTTTTAAATTGACAAGGCTTTCCCAATCCAGAGTTTTATATGGATCTTTATCTTCTTTATTTGAAACAGCAAAAACAAATGCAGCTTCTTTAGATTTACCAGATTGAAGATTAATTTTTGATTGAAGCGCTGCTACCGGGTCACCCGCAGTGATTTCAGTATTAAACATCTTACCATTTTCAATTGCTATTGGATTGGCTTCAGATCGCCATTTACCAATGAATTTATCCAGACTTCCATCAAAACCTGTTATAGGTAGAGTAGAGGAAAAATATATATTATACTTCCAATCAAGATTTGGTTGTTCAACACTGACTTTTCGATTTAAAACCCAATAACGACGTGTCGCAACGAGAGTTTTATTTGATTTATCAAAATAAATTTCTGTAAAATGTTTATCGTTTGGTTGATTGATTATATCGTTAAGAGCATTTCCCATCATCAGTTCTGTAAATGCATATACTTCGAGTTTACGATTTTTTCCACTGAGATCGGTTAATTTGAATTTCCAAATTTCTGCATTAACATCGGTTGGAACGAAGTAAGTTAACTCACCTCGAATTCCGCTTATTTCTGTTATGATAGTCGTGTAGCCTTGCCCATGATGACATTCATAAAGATCATATTTTTTGTCAATTGTAGGTGCCCAACTCAAAGACCAATATTCACCTGTTTCAGAATCCTTTACAATTACATAACGTCCCGGACGATCCCAGGGAAGTGAATTGTACCGCATTCTTGTAAGTCGGTTATCGCGAGGTGTTTCAAGAAAACTAAAACCACCACCGGTATGTGAAATAAGTCCGCCATAGTTTTCATTCCACATATAATTGAACCATGGGCGGGGAGTGCGTGGATCGGTTATGATAAATTCTCTGCCATCATCAGAATAGTGACCATATTTATTTTTTAACATTTGAATAATCCTATATAATTTTTATAAACTTAATAATGTAAGTAGCTATTTTTTTTGGTTTGATTGAAATGCTAAAACCGTTTTCAATTATAGTTGCATTTTCTAAAGGGATTTCTTCAAGGGCTGCTGACTGTACAGATTCAAGTTTATTAAAAAATGAAACCTTCCCAGATAATTCAATACTTGTTGGATTATGAAGTCGCAGAATATATGAATCCTCAATATTATCAGCTTTTTTGAATGCATCAAAAACAATTTCTTTCGGTTCAATATTTATATATGAGATTGATTTAGGAAGTTTACCTTTACTATCGCCGCATTGGACAAGGCTTAGCGGAGTATTGAATTTGTAAGCTTCCTCGTAAACATTTCCTTTTTCCCAATTACCGGTGTGAGGAAAGAACGCCATTTTGCAACTGAATTTCCCGAGACATTGAGAACCTTTTTGATGCGAATAATCTACTAATGAACTCGGTTGAATAATATATTTAAATGATCGAATAAGTGTAAACGCAACTGTCCGTTTTTTATCATTTATCATCTCATATTCTTTTAATCCGTTTGCGAAAAAAGCTATTCCATGCTTGTCATTTGAGACATCAATAAAATGATGGAATGGAAAATCGTACATCGGCTGTTCAACCCAGTTTTTGGTTTTGGGTCTTTCGGTTGATCTTTCAACTACATCAAATTGCCCTTCTGCAAAATGTTGTTTGGTTTTTATTTTTGTTGGGAACATTATTCTTAATCGATGATTTTCTGATTGATTATCAACTTCAATAATAAATTCTACTTTACGACCGTCTTTTCGAAGTGTAACAAATAAAGTGATATTTATTTTTTGCTTTTTCCTCTTATCTTCTCTATCGTTTACAAAAACCGGGCGCTTTATTGTATGGTGAATTGCCACAGTAGCGCTAAGTGAATTATTCTCAACAAGTTGAATTTTTGGTTTTGAATCAAGAGTTGTGAATACAGGAGTGGTAGGGTTATGAACCCACGCATGACCATCTTCGCCTTCATCATAAAAGTAAGCAAGCGAGTCAAACACTTTCTCATTTGACTTGTCTGAAATCTTTAGTGTACCATTTTTGTTTACTTTTACTTTAAGATAATTGTTTTCAAGAATTACGTGATCTTTTTTTACGTATCCGGTAAACGATGGTTTATAATTTGAAATTATAGTCGGTTCAATACTGAATGATGAATAACCAAATGGAGCTACATCTCGTAATTTAATGTGAGTTCTATATCGCTTCATTCTCAAAAATAGCGGACGATCGATTAACTGTTCGAATACAGGTTCAACTTCTGAAATCTCAGCAATAGCTTTGTCAATTTCTTCCCCTTCATTTGAAAAAATTTTGAAATCACCTTTATCATATTCAACAGGAATATCTATAAACGCCTCAATAGTTTCATTTCTTTTATAAGGAAGGGGATTGAAAACAACGAGATTAATTCCTGGCTTCTCTATGTTTTTTTTATCAGAAGAAAAATCAATCATTTTAACGATATGCTTAGCCGCAATTTCGAATACACCTTGAGAAATTTCAATCACCTGTTTATAACGTGACATCATGTCATCATGAATTTCATCAAGACTACAACCACCAATCGAATCATGTGCTGAATTTTGAATTAGATAATTCCATGCTATATCAATGTATTTAGAATTTATATCCAGTCCATTAATACCTGCCAAATTATAGAAAGGTTCAGCATAATATTGAAGCCATTTCTCTGCTTCAAAATTTTTAATTTTCAAAAACATTCTTGCTGAAGTAACATAACCGTAAAGATTTCCGCTTCTCAAATCAAACTGAGCTGATCTTCTTTCACTTTTTACTAAAGCAAGTTTACTCTCATCAACAGAAGACAAAAGAGCATTTGCATAATCTTCAAGAGTTGAATGAATTAAATTTATATCAGGAAAAATTTCTTTAATATCTTTTAATATTTTGACTGTTTTAATATTTGGACCGCTTGAGTCGTGTCCTTCCATCCAAATAACATGCGGAGTAGTAAAATCATCAGCTTGCTTTTCAACTATCGCATTAACAGAAGGTTCTATGTTTTCTTTAAAATAATTATCTATTGGATTTATATTAAAATAGTCTTCACTATGCATTGATTGATCTGCGAAATGGAAGGGAACTCCACCATTTGACCATTTATATTCAACGTCGGCGAATCCTTCATTGTGAACAACAGGTCTATAGATATAAAAATAAAAATTGTATCGGGGCATAGTAGAAAATCTGGAAGACAATTTTTTTGTACCGTCAGCTCCCTCCCAAATAAATTCTGCATGATGTGAATCAAGTGAATTAACACCTCTGTAAAACATTATTAACTCTATTCCGAACTGATCATAAATTTGAGGCAACTGGGATATTTGTCCCCATGAAAAAGGGGAGTAACCGATTTTCGAAACTCCACCAAATTGCGAACATGTTTTATGTCCAAGCAATAAATTTCGGACTAAGTTTTCACCTCCAACAAGAAATTCATCTGGAAGAATAAACCAGGGTCCGATAAACAATCTTTTATCTTCAACTAATTTTTTAATTATTTCTTTATTCTGAGGTTTAACTTCCAGATAGTCAGTAAGAACAATTGATTGACTATCAAGATGGAATGCTTTGTATTCAGGTTCTTTAATCAGAATATCAATAACATTATCAATCATTTCTACGAGCATTTGTCTGTTGCGCTGAAAAGGAAATCTCCACTCTCTATCCCAGTGGGTATTAGAAATTACGTGAAATACTTTATCATTTCTCATCTTAATTCATTCATTAATTATTTTAATTGTGATTTATCTTTAATAGAATCCAATTAGAATTTAACCAAAATATCAGCAACACCATTTTTAGCTATAAGTGATGCTGCTTTAAAGTTATGTCCGCTAGTTTGAGTAAATGGGACTGCAACACAATTTCCAATACCGGCTGCACGCATAGCAATTAAACCACTTTCGCTATCTTCAAAACCGATTACTTTATTAAAATCTATTATGGGAATGGAGAGTTTATTTAATGCAATACTGTAAAGATCTCTATGTGGTTTTAATCGTATCTCGTTTGAATCACTCGCTGTAACAACGGCATCATAAAATTTGTTATGGTCAGAAAATATTTCAATTAATTTATTTTTCTTAGATATAGGTAATAGCCAAGTTTTAATTTCATCTTGAATAACCTTGAATACTTCACCAAGCACAATATCAGCCTCATAAGATATGGATGAAGTTACAACTGCAATTTTTATCGGTTTTTTCTGAAATAGAATGCCAAGAGTTTCAAGATGTTTGGAAAGTTTTTCAATGTTGATTTTCAATTTTGGATTTCTCTTTGTAACTATTTCGGCAATGATAATACTAAACTTTGCTGCATCTTTACCTAATAATCCTTTTACTAATGCCAGAAAAATTCCGATTGCGGGCATTGGTTCTACAAGATGTTTTCCGCTATTAAGATTCAACTCAGAAATAATTTTTTGAGATTCTCCCCTTAGCAATCTTTTAAGTATTTCGTGGTAACGTTGATAATAAATATCGATTCCAATTCTGACGTAATCTTCTGTTCGGTTCAAAGTAACATATCTTGAATACTTACCTACCGCATGTTTGATGAAATCATAATAGTTCTTTTGTGTAGGTTTAGATGTTTGGAACTCAACAATAAATTTTTCTGAGGTCAATCCGTTACAACCCAAAGTGATTAAATTATTCTTTACCTCACTTTTCCTCCCCTCATCCTTCCCCTCTACTAAAGTATGTATAGCAGATTCAATAAAACATTTTTGTGCTTCCGATTTTATAATCATACTCTTATAAGTATTGATGAGGTACTCAACATGTTTTGTAGTACTGTTGCCGATTATGTTTGGAAAATCATTTAAGGGATCGAATCCGACCCATTGGTTAACATTCATTTTACCTGAAATTCTTCGGATCATATATTCAAGTGAATGAATGCAGAGCACTTCAGTAGTGGTTGTTGTTCCATCCATATCCATTACTGTGGCAATAACTTTATTCAGAGGAGTTTTATTTTTTTTGGCTAAAGGGAAAATTTCATACTTTGGATAAATGTATGAAGGGTTTTCAACAACTACAAATTCCGAACTCTGTTTTGACAATTCTTTTATCGCATTATTGCGGTTGATAATTCGCTTGCTCATACAATCAAATATCTTTTTCTATTAAAGTTTTACCTAAGATTAATAACTCTTCCACTTCAGCATCAGATTCTCCCTCAGCGTAAATTCGGAATAGAGGTTCCGTCTCAGAGCATCGAATAAGTAACCATTTGCTGCTATTTTCAAAACGAAATTTTAATCCGTTAATAACACCATGACTGCTGAAAAATTCATGCTTTTCTGATATATTAAATTTTTCTAAATAAGGCATTCCTTTTGACGCAAGATTGGGTAGTATCAAGAGTCTGTCTTCAAATTTGTATTCAAAATCAATGCGAGAATAATGGATTGCCCCAAATTCCTTGCGCTTCTCAATTACATAATCACTCAATTTTGTATAACCTGAACGGGCAAGCATTTCAATAAATAATAATCCTGATAGGATACCATCACGCTCCGGCATGTGTCCTTTATAACCATAACCGCCGCTTTCTTCGCATCCGAAAGCTATATCCTCTTGAATCATTTTTTCGCAAATGTATTTAAACCCAACTTGAACATCAAAAACTTTTCGTTCATCATTTTCAAAGCAATGTTTTAATTTATCTGTTACAGATGAAGTTTTTACAAGATGTCCTTTAATCTTTTTCTTATTTATTATGAAGTCAGTAAGTAATAAAATAGTTTCCTGTGCGCTCAACCACTCTCCGTTTTCCATCATAATTCCGACACGGTCAGCATCTCCATCGGTAGCGATGCCTATTGAATATAAATTCTTTTGTAATTCATCTTTTAATGGCAAAAGGTTTTTTTCGATTGGCTCGGCAAGTCGTCCTGAGAAATCCGGTTCTGCAATTTTGAAAATTGTTTTTGCCTGAATATCATACTTGCGAAGAATAGTTTCTATTACCTGCTGACCGGCGCCTCCCATTGAGTCAATAAGGATATTTAGACCGGCTTCTTTAATTAACTGAAAATTGACTAACCGCTCCAATTGCTGATAGTAACCGTTTCTTATATCTACTTGATAAACCTTCTCATCGTCAGCTTGGACTAATTCTTTACCAACTAATTTTTCAATATCAAGTGTTTCTTCTGTGAAGAATGGTCCGCCATAATAATCCTTAAATTTAACTCCATTGTATTCAGGGGGATTGTGACTTGCTGTAATCATAACTCCGGCATTAAGTTCATGTTCTTTTACATAAAAAGATAATGCTGGTGTAGTACTGGTTTTATCGGCTAAAAAAGTGGTTATTGAATTACCGGATAAAATTCTTGCAAATAAAATTGCAAATTGTTTTGAGTATTGACGCCCATCATAAGCAACAACAACTTTTAAATCATTTGAATTTTTGGGTCTTGCTTTGAGATAAATTGCGAATGCTTGAGCTACTTTTCCAACACTTCCCTTATTTACTTCTTTATCAATCAAACCTCTCCAACCATCAGTACCGAAGATAATTTCATTAGCCATAGCAAATCCTTTTCATATTTACTTAATTGATTTTTTGATTGAATCTACGAACCATCCGGTAATAACTCGCGGTCGTGTAATTGCAGTTCCAACTACAACTGCCCATGCCCCGGCTTGAATCATTTTTCCTGCAAACTCAGGTGAATTAATTTTTCCTTCAGCGATAACTGGAATTGTTAATTTTGATACCAATTTTTCTACCAACAGATAATCCGGAGTTTTTTGTTTATCGATAATTGTGTTTGGAGTATATCCGCTTAAAGTTGTGGAAATACAATCAGCTCCATTCTCAGCACTGGAAATACCTTCTGAGTATTCGGCGATATCAGCCATTACTAAACAGTTGTAACGTTTTTTAATTTCACTTATAAAAGAAGGTCCGGATAAACCTTCACGTAATCTAAATGTGCCGTCTACCGCAATAATATGACAACCTGATTGAAGAATATTTTCGACTTCATCAAAGGAACCGGTTATTTTTACGAATCCATCGGGGAACAATGCTTTTGTTAAACCAATCACAGGAACATCGACAGCAGAAACAATACTTTTAGTTTTTTCAAGTTCACGTGATCGTATTCCTACTGCGCCTCCCATCACTGCGGCTTTAGCAAAAAGTGTAACACCTTCAACTGAATTAAAGGGATCTTCACCTTCCGATTGGCATGAGACTATTAAACCGTTTTTTAGTTTATCAAAGATATTCATAATTATTTTTTACTCGATGCAATTAAAACTACCAGTTCATCACCTATTACATTTTTAAGTTCAATATCTACAATTGACAAAATTTGAGATTCGAAAATTAATCCGGTCATATCAAGAATTCTTCTTCCAACTAAAAGAAAAATATCGGGCACAAGTGCCCCTGCATCCCCAAAAGTAGTCATTTTAGCAATCAAGTCCGATATAACTCTCTTCACATCATTTGCCAAAGTATCTTTCACTTCACAATTGTTTAGTTGAAGTTTAATGGTTCCTTCAATGTCGATGACTCGCAGTTTGAGATTACTTTCTTTAATAAATCCGAATAGATGAGATTTGGTTTCGGTTAGAGTAAATGCATAAAGAAAATCAGTTTTGCCTGAAATCTTAATCTCATCTTTATCTTTACGAAGTGATTTGGATGCGATTTCTAAAAGTGCTTCTTCAGAAAGTATTTCAATCCCAAGTTCTTTAGTTCTCATCTCACTCGAACCAGTAGCAGTTGCAATAACTTTTTTATTTTGATTATCAATTTCGATTGAGACTTCAACAGACTCAGGAGAAGCCCCCATATTCAAAACTGAATTCATTGCTTCCTGACGAATAGATAAAATATCACTCTCTGTCGGACTGATAATATTTCGTTCGACACTATCACGAATTATTCCGAGTGCAGCTCCTATTGCAGAAATTACTTCACTGTTTTCAGCAATACGGTGTGGCAGACCCATATATTCAGCGGTGAAAGGGACTATTGCAGAAGCACCTCCACCACCGCCGACAAATTGTATTAACTCTTCATCAAGTTTATATTCTCTTGCCAATTGTTTTATAACCGGTTTAATTTTTTCTGCCGAAAGAGTTAATATTTTTTCAGCAATTTCTTTAGGGCTTTTATTCATCTTATCAGCAAGAGCATTGAGGATATGATTTACACTTTCAATATTTGCTGAGCCATGTCCGGTTTCTTGCACCAAATCTAAAAAGTATGAAGCTTCTGTTGGTGTCACAGTAAACTTTTCTGGTTTATTATCATCGAGTTTGATTGCGAGATAATCATCGGGATCACCTTTGAGCGGTTGAACCTTTTCAACTTCAATATTATTAAAATCACTATTAGTTGAAAAAGCAGCATAGTGTAAGTTTGCAATGTGTGCTGATCTTGGTCCTACATCTATTATGTTATTTTCATTTATTCTTGGAATTGATCCACCGGCAATTCCGAGTGTTCGAACATCCAATGTTCTTAAGAATAATCTGTTCTTTCCAATTTGGGCACTCTTGACTTGAGGTTTTCCGTTTTTGATAACTGATATATCAGTCGATGTTCCCCCTACTTCAAGAAAAATTCCGTCTGATATTTTTATATACATTAAAGCTGCTGCAACTCCTGCTGCTGGACCGGAAAGCATGGTATGGATAGGACGTTTTCTCATTTCGTTTATATCCATAATGCCGCCATCAGAACGCATTACCATGAGAGGAGCTTTAATACCGGACTCGCGAACAGCCTCTTCAGTCATGTTTGCGGTCTCAAGCATTTTAGGCATCATACTCGCATTGATTACTGCCGTTCGAGTTCTTACTCTTAGTCCGTAAAGTTTAGAAATTTTACTTGCAGAAGTTGCCAACAAACCCATTTCTAAAGCACATTTTTCCACCAACTCTTCGTTCTCCGGATGATCAACACCAAAAGCTTCAGATGCTACTATAACTTCTGCTCCTTGTTCGAGCAACCTTTTTATTGTCGGTTTAATTTCATTCATCCACCCCTTAACTGAAACATCAAAGTAGTGAAAACGGGTTTGTAAATATTTTCCCGGGGAAAGTTCAATATTATTCGGATTACTTTCCTTTCTGGCTATTCTTCCTTCAAAACCCTTTCCCATTCCAATAACGCCAACAGTTGCAACATCACCTTCAAGAAGTGCATTAGTTGCTTGAGTTGTTGAATGGGCAATTAAAACGATTTCATCAGGCTTAATATTTGCAGATTGAATCAAATTTAACATTGAATCAACAACACCTTGTGCAACACCTCGTACTGCTTTATGGGTCGTTGGTACACATGTTTTCCCTATAATGCTATAATCAGAAATGTCCACACCAACCGCATGGGTAAAGGTTCCGCCGACATCTATTCCGATTTTAATTTTTCGCATTATCAATCTATAAATAATTTAATTGAATTAATCTCACATAAAAATTATTGCACTGGCAATTAAACCAAGCAAAGCCCAAGCCCACGTGTGAGGTATTGTATTCCATAATATTTTTTGAACATCAACTCTCATCTCATTGGCGAGCCAAACATTTTGGGTGTTTGTGGGATCGCTTATCCCTTGAATTTGCCCGACTGAAATCAGCAAGCCCATGATAGCACCAGGATTCATTCCACTTGCTAAAAATATTGCAGCTATTCCGTAACCCATTCCCCAAACATTTAATGGACCGCGATACAAAGCAAGAGGTGCAAAAATGGTAAATAAAACCACATAGATAAAACCATTTGTGGGAACAATGGTTGACATCACAGGCTTTAAGAGAGTTAATACAGGCCAGCCCTCAATAAACTTTGCATTATGTGGAGCTGAAGGTCCCATTACCGCATTTAAGAGCATTCCAATACCGAGCATTAATGCAACTGCAGGCATTACAACAGAACCACCTTCAAGAATTGATCTGACAAATAGGTTTAAGCTGTTTTTTTGAAAAGTCGAAATAAAACCATAAAGCAAACCAACAATAAAAGCCGCAATAAAATTTATATTGAATAAAAGTATAAGAAACAATGGAATTACCGGAATAAAGTAAGCTCCCCAAAAAATTTCACCCTCTTTTTTCTTACTGAATAATCGAACGAATGAAAGCAGAAATAAAAGAACTATTCCACTGCCGATTAAATATTTTGCTCCAATACCTAAAGAGGCGAGTACATTTAAAATAGTTTGTTGAATCGAATCATTTAAATTAAAATAGGTAACGAATAAAATTCCGACAACTAAAATTGCAATTAGACTTCGCAAAGCGATTTTCTTAAAATCAATATCGTGACCATCTCTGTAAAGTTGGATTGTTATATAGAAAAGGGCACCGGTAAATGAGATCCCAAACATCACAAGCGCAAATGATCTCACTTCATCTACAGAAAGCAAAAGTACATTTGTATAAACTGCCCAGTTCCCAACGTTTAATATTCCTCCTAAACTTAAACCGATTAGAAATATTCCAACAGTAGTTACCGGTCCAACGCCTACAGAAGCGAGAATAGGAAGAACAACGGTTGAAACCATAATGATAGCTCCAAGTCCACCTAGCGTAGTAAACAGAAGAATAATTAGAATTAACATTATAAATGCAATCGTCCAGGGTTTATCACCTGAAAGTTCGGCACCGGCTTTAATAAAGCTTTCTGCAACACCTGTTTTTTGCAGTAGAATACTAAGCATACTTCCGAAAATTGCAATAGTATAGGCTTCTGATAAACGTGTGGCTCCTAATCCCAAAACAAGTTCAATTGTATCTGTTATGCTCACCCCTGAAATAACAGGAATAAAAAAAGCCATGAGCGGAAGTGCTAATAATGCAGGTATCTTTCTGAAGAACATCAGAATTGCGGAGGTTAAAAAGACTATTAGTAATAGAATGAGTTGTATAATTTCCATGTCCAAAGATAGAGGAATTTGAAAAAATAGTGAAATAATTCTTATACTACATTTAAATCAAATCTTTTTACTTTTTTAGCTAATTTGAAAAACTGATTTTAGGAGATTATGGAACTCAGAGAAAACTATTCATTAAAAAATTATACAACTTTTAAGGTTGATTGTCGGGCAGAGTATTTCTGCGAGTTGAGTGATATAGATGAACTAACAGAAGTTGTTCAGTTAAGCAAATCTCTCAAGAGACCGATTCTTTTTTTAGGCGGCGGAAGTAATATTCTTTTTACAAAAGATGTAGAACAGATTGTTGTTAAAGTTAATAATCGAGGGATTGAAATTCTTCATGAAGATGAAGAATCCATCGAAATTGAAGTTGCATCCGGTGAAGATTGGGATACTTTTGTTGAATATACTGTTTCGAACGGGTGGGGAGGTATTGAAAATCTTTCTTTAATTCCGGGTTCAGTTGGCGCCGCTCCAATTCAAAATATAGGGGCGTATGGTGTTGAATTAAAAGATGTAGTTGTTTCTGTGAATGCTATTCTTCTTGATTCTATGGTAAATAAAGTTTTTGAAATTGATGAATGTATTTTCGGTTATCGTGATAGTTTCTTCAAAAATGAATTAAAGAATAAATTATTTATTCGCTCGGTAAATCTAAAACTTTCAAAGAATCCAATCTTAAAAACAGAATATGGCAGTATAAAAGAGGAATTGAATCGACGGGGCATTAAATCCCCAAACTTAAAAGATATTAGAAATATTGTTTGTGATATTAGAAAAAACAAACTTCCAGATCCGAAGGTGATAGGGAATGCAGGTAGCTTTTTTAAGAATCCGGTAGTTGTAAAATCAATTTCTGAAAAAATTCTTCTTGAGTATCCTGAAGTTCCAACCTATAGAATAAGTGACAACGAAGTTAAAATTCCCGCCGGTTGGTTAATAGAAAAGTCTGGTCTAAAAGGAAAAAGATCCGGTGAGACGGGAATTCACAATGACCAGGCTCTTGTCATAGTAAATTATGGCAACGCTTCCGGAGAAGAAATTGTGAAGTTTAAAGATTTTGTAAAACAAACTGTCTACGAGAAATTTAATATTTTACTTCAAGAGGAGGTAAATATTTTCTAAAAAATTTATTTTAATAAATCACTTAAATACCAATAAAAATCGTGCTCTTATTTCCTCGAACCATGAACAAATCCACGATAGGGGAGAGATGATTGAACTGTAATAAAGGCTGTATTATCAAGTCCTTCAACCATTTTTATAACTTTCTTTTGAATTTTCCTGGAGACGACACAGACAATAATCGCTACTCCGCCTGCCCCTCCTTCACCGGGTAAAATTGTAACTCCATATTTTGATCTTCTGAGGGCATTAGCAATAACATCCGTTTGAAATTTAGAAATTATGTTTAGCTGCACATAACCCAATCCAATCTTTTGTTCAAAAGTAATTCCTAAAAGGTTTCCTATACCAAAACCTAATGCATAACCAAACAGATTAGCGGTATTATCAAGATGTTGAAAAATAAATCTGATGGCGAAAACCCAAATCAATACTTCAACAAATCCGGCTATACCTGCTAAGTATTTTCTTCCTTGAACAACCAGTATTGTCCTGAATGTACCGATACTAACATCACAAATACGCATTAACATTATTAACACTGCGCCCAAATAACCTTCGAACATAAGAGTCTCCAAATATCTTTATAAATTCTGGTGACTAATTTACTCAATTAGTAAAATTCTTTTTATCTTTATTTTCAATTATTTTAAAAGAATATGAACGAAACAGAAAGATTAGGTCTTGTAGAAAAACTCCATCAAAAGGGGATTACAGATGAAGCCGTACTGCAAGCAATAAATAATGTCGAAAGACACCTCTTTGTTCCTACGGCTATGCAGCACCACGCATACAGTGATGTCGCTTTACCGATTGGATATGGGCAGACAATTTCTCAACCTTATACGGTTGCGTTTATGACTCAATCTTTGGAACTTAATCCCGGTGATAAAGTTCTTGAGATAGGGACAGGAAGCGGTTATCAAGCGGCAATACTTTATTCAATGGGAATGAAAGTCTACTCGATTGAGCGCCAATTTGATATTTATTTACGGACTCAAAAGCTATTTGACAAAATGGAAATTAGGGCAATCATTCGTTACGGGGATGGAACTATCGGTTGGGAAGAATATTCACCATTCAATGGAATTATTGTTACAGCCGGTTCTCCCAAAATTCCACCATCCCTTAAAAAGCAATTGGCAATTGGTGGAAGATTAGTAATTCCGGTTGGCGATAAAAATTCACAGTCCTTAAAAATTATTAAAAAGATTGACGAAAATGAATTTGAAGAGACTGAAAATCCAAACTTTACTTTTGTTCCACTGATTGGACGTGAAGGTTGGAATCAAAAGTAGTTGTAATAGTTGGTCCAACTTGTTCAGGCAAAACTTTACTTGCATTAGAACTAACTGAATTATTAAATAGTGAAATTATTTCGGCTGACTCCAGACAGATTTACAAATATCTAAATATCGGAACAGCAAAACCGGATGTTTCACAATTGAGAAGGGTTAACCATCATTTTATTGATATACTATTTCCTAATGAAAATTTTAATGCGAGTAGTTTCGAAGTTCAATCTATAGAAATTATAAAAGGACTTCATGAAGAGAATAAAATTCCTGTGGTTGCCGGCGGATCAGGTTTATACATCAAAGCAATGATCGACGGAATTATTGACGTTGAAGATTCAGACCCTTCAATAAGGGAAAAATTAATGAAAGAGCGTGAAGAATTCGGCAATGAGTTTCTCTTTAACAAATTAAAAATAGTTGATTCTGTAAGTGCGTCGACTATGCTTCATCAAAATTGGAAACGAGTTATTCGTGCACTTGAAGTTTTTGAACAGACAGGTAAAAAGATTTCACAAATTCATTCTGAGCAGGAAAGAAATCTGAATATTAGTTTTGTGCAATATGGATTAATGTGGAACAGAGATCTACTTTACCGTAATATTGAGGAACGGGTAGATAAAATGATTTCTAAAGGATTAGTTGAGGAGACTCAAGAGGTATTAAATAAAGGTTATAAGTCTGATTCAAATTCTTTAAATACAGTTGGTTATAAAGAAATCATTTCATATCTAAATGGTGAAATTGATTTAGAACGTGCAATCGAATTAATAAAACGGAACACGCGCCGTTATGCAAAACGACAATTGACCTGGTTTAGAAAAGACAACAGAATAAAGTGGCTTGATATAAATAATGAAGATGATATTATTAAATCAGTTAAAATGATTTACAACGAGATTAATCGGAAGGAAAGTATATGAAAACTAAAATCAGAATTGCTTCAGGACAAGGTTTTTGGGGCGATTTAATAGATGCACCCTATTATCAAGTTACACATGGAGAGGTTGATTATCTTGTTATGGATTATTTGGCTGAAGTAACTATGTCAATTCTTCAGAAACAAAAAAACAAAAATCCCGACCTCGGTTATGCCCGCGATATTCCCGAGTTAATGAAAAGAATTCTTCCGATTTGTAAAGAGAAGAATATTAAAGTTATTACTAATGGTGGTGGAGTCAATCCGGTTGCATGCGCTAAAGCTATTCTTGATGTTGCAAAATCGGTTGGTATTTCGGACATTAAAATTGGCGTTGTTCTCGGTGATGATATAAAAGAAAAAATAGATAGCATTATAGAATCAGGTTGTGAATTAAATGATATGGAAACCGGTGAGTCAATCATCAATGTTAAAGATAAGCTGCTGAGTGCAAATGTTTATTTCGGAGCTTTTCCGATTGTTGAAGCTTTGCAAAAAGGGGCAGATATTGTTATTACCGGACGGACAACAGATACAGGTTTAACTCTGGCTCCAATGATTTATGAATTTGGTTGGGAGAAAGATAATTTCGATTTGATGGCTGCCGGAACTGTTGCCGGACACATTCTTGAATGCGGTGCGCAAGCAACCGGCGGAAATTTTCTTGGTGATTGGGAATCAATTGAAAATTTTGCTCAAATAGGTTTTCCTATTGCTGAAGCTTTTCCAAATGGTGATGTAATTATTACAAAACATGAATCACTCGGAGGCAAAGTTTCGATTGATACAGTTTCAGAACAACTTCTTTATGAAATCGGTGATCCTAAGATGTACATTACCCCTGATTGTATTGCTGATTTCACATCAATTAAATTAGAAGATGTTGGAAAGGATAGAGTTAAAGTTTTTAACATTAAAGGAAAACCTGATACACCTTCTTATAAAGTTTCATGTTCATATTCAAGCGGATATTCATCATCATCAACTTTAACTTATTCATGGCCTCAAGCATTAACTAAAGCTAAAGCTGTTGATAAAATTTTACGAAAACGATTTGAAATTCTAAATCTGCAATTTGATGAAATGAGGACTGAATTTATTGGTTATAACGCATGTCATGGTCCATTAGCTGTTGAATTGGATGAAGATTTAATCAACGAAATTGTTGTAAGGTTTTCTGTCCGTTCTCATGATTATAAATCAATAGAAAGATTCGGAAAAGAAATTGCTCCTTTGATATTAACAGGTCCGCCAAGTGTTACTGGCTTTGCAGGTGGCAGACCAAAGCCAAGCGAAGTTGTTGCATATTGGCCTGCACTCCTTCCTAAAAAATTAGTAACCCCTTATGTAGAAATGATGGAGATGAAATCATGAAAATAAAACTAAGAGAGATTGCTCACGGAAGAAGTGGTGATAAAGGAGATGCAGCAAACATCGGTATTATAGCTTATGATGATAAAGGTTATGAAATTATCAGTAAACATCTCACAGCCGAAAAAGTTAAAAAACATTTTGAGGGAATCTGTTTTGGTGAAGTTGAAAGATATGAACTCCCAAATCTT
>Ga0351879_1022_pt1 | contig 37250 bp, 27 predicted proteins | sample BONcelFGM3001D15_FD_206782 | JGI IMG/M metagenome (GOLD analysis project Ga0351879, IMG submission 206782) | Enriched cells from coal bed in the Powder River Basin, Montana, United States - BONCAT cells FGM rep3 HSBNCT.FGM.300.1.D15 ... | reverse complement strand
GCACCATGCAGGATCACCTCCGGCAATATCGGGAATGATTTTACAAAAAGCTTTTGGGAAGAGTCCTTTATCCAGGTTTTTAATGGCTGAATGAACCTCCTCTTTCTCAGAGGAGACACCTCGCTCATTGTATTTGTTTGGCAATGTCACTCAAATAGAATCTTAGTCTCTGCTTCATCCACGCTGTAAACACCAAACTGTTTCAGGGTATTCGGGCCAAAATAGATCTGGTTTTTCAACTTCTGGTTGACAGTTGCTTTGAGGTCTCTTACCACGTTTTTCCCGATGCGCATCTCTCGGATGTTGATGACAGCCTTATTTGCGATAGTTCCTTCGCCAATAAGTTGGGTGGCATCACCGATAAAATCGTTTCGGTCAATAGCACCGCTGGTAAGGAGTCGGACGGCTTCTGCAGTTGAGAGATAAAGCTCCGTCTCCCTCGGGTCGTATTGGAACGTGGATGTGATGCCGTTGATGTAGCAGATGGCTTCGAGGGTCTCCTCTTTCGTGAGGGTATACATCACGCTGTTCTCTTCGGGTTTCACGATGATCTCTACCGACGGGCCTTCCTTCCTTGAGATCCTGGTTTTTGGGATATAATCATTTCTCAGAATGGAGAATTCGGTTCGTCTGTTCAACTGATGAGCTGCCTCTTTGACAGCATTATTAGGCAAAAGGTTTATCATGGAGTCAGTAAGTACGGTACCAGGTTCGAACGTATACCCCTCCTTAACCATTACACGGTTAATTGTTCGTGGAGATCTTTCTCCATATCCTTTCGCAACAAGGCGATCGGGATCGATGCCTCGGGTGATGAGGTAGTCGACAACCGATTGGGCCCTGCGCTGTGACAGGATATCGTTCCGCTCTTCGGTGTCGCGTGAGTCGGTATGTGCGGCAAGTTCAATCACGATCGTTTCGTTGGCATCAAGGGTGGCAATAAGCCCCTGAAGCGAATCCTGGAACTGTGGCTTCAGGTCCCATTTGGCAAGGTCGTAAAGGATGTCGGGGAGTACGACCGGTTTTTTGGGAATTGGCTTCAGGACAATATCCCTGGTCAGGTCGCGGCTTGATTCCAATCCGACAGTGGTCTCGGTCGCTTTCTCATTGAAGTAGTCTTTCTTGGTAACCAGGATCTCATAGGTGGTATTGGGGAAGATCTGGTTTTTATTGAACACATACCGTCCACGTTGATCTGTGTTGTAAGTAGCTGTCTTCCCGTTTGTTCCAACAATAGTTACATGCGCACCATCTACTGGCTGAAGCGTCAGGTCGTCCGTTATATAGCCTTCGAGGGTAAAATAAACCGGAGGGATAATAAACGAATAGATGTCATCTTTCCCTTTCCCACCGGGTCGGTTTGACGAGAAAAATCCCTCATCGGGTTCATCCATGTTGAATACGATGCCAAAGTCATCGGCAAACGAATTGAGAGGATATTTTACATTCTCGGGTTTGCTCCATTTATTATCCGATCGTGAACTTACAAAAATATCCAGACCTCCCATGCCAGGATGACCATTTGATGAGAAATAGAGAACTGAATCGCCTCTGAGGAAGGGAAACATCTCGTCGCCAGGAGTGTTGATCTCGGGGCCCAGGTTGATAGGACGGGTGAAACCGCCTCCCTTGGCTTTTTTGGTGATCTTCCATAAGTCTTTCCCCCCATTACCGCCGGCTCTGTCAGATGAAAAGATGATAAGCCCTTCGTCAGAAGAGATAGCCGGATGCCCGTTAGCTACGGTGCTGTCAATTCCCAGATCAACCATCGAAGCTTCGCCCCATGATGTTCCGCCAATCCTGCTTGCTTTGTATATGGCGCAGCCATTTTTCTTCCTAACCTCATTCCAGCAGCGGGTAAAGTAGAGAATGGTGAACCTGCTGTTAAACTGACCCGATCCTTCGTTCGCTTCAGTATTAACCAGGTCATCCTGGTCAAGAAGTACCGGATAATTACCCTCTCCTTACTTCTGTTCTCAATTTTCCTGATGATCTGGTCGGGATGTAAAAAAGAGCTTTTAATTATTGAACCAGGTCCAAATCCTGACAACCCGTTGGAGATTGTTGTTCCCAACGATTTTGACTGGAAGACCACCCGTGATATCACCCTGGAGGTGACAGGAATAACTGTCCCGGTAAGCATTAGGAATACACTGCAGGTAAAATCGAGTGACGAAGAGAGTGTCTACCTGAAGAACCAGTTGTTCATGGATCAGGATTATACGTTAAAATTTACCATTCCCTCTTATGTAACAGAAGTGATGATCACCTACGGATCGATCCAAAAGATCGTGAGTACTGCACCAGATGTAATCTATTTCAATTACCTCTCACAATAAAACCTGATCCTTATGAAATATATCAACATTGCTATAGGATTTATCTTTCTTTTATTTGCCTCATCTTCAGTGATGGGTCAATACGAGGTTGATTTCAACGATGGAAGCACAAGCTATTATGAAGCCCTGTGCTGGGATATTTCAGATGCATCTGTAAGCACATCTCAACCAATCGAAGGCAGCCGTAGTATTCGAACCGAAAAGTTAGACTCCGATATTGGCATCATCATCTCTCCGTGGGTATTGCTTTCGGGATCGGGCAGCCTCACCTTTAAACACCGGATATACAGTTACAACGGATCTCGAAACCTTAAGGTCTATCTGCTCAGCGAAGCCAATCCAAGTGGAGAACTTATTCTGGACTACGATTATTCCAATGGAACCACACAAACTGAAAGTATTGCCCTTTCTCAGAGTGGGCTTTATCAGGTGAAATGGGTTTTCAGCGGTTCGGGAGGAAATTCCAGGGGTCAGCTTGACCTGATTTCGATTCCTGGAACCTATGCTTCCGACCCATCCAATGATTGTGACCCGATCAATATCAATCCTGATACCGATGGGGATGGCGTTCCCGACAGCGAAGATGATTATCCTAACGACCAGTACAGGGCATACAACAACTATTATCCGGCATCAGGCCAGTCAACGCTGGCATTTGAAGACCTTTGGCCTTCTGATGGGGATTATGACCTGAATGATGTAGTCGTAGGGTACAGTTTCAAAATCGTCACCAACGCCAGCGACAATGTAGTTGATCTGACAGGCACATTTATTCTTCGGGCATCTGGAGCCGGATTGCACAACGGTTTCGGGTTTCAGCTACCGGGAGTTGATCCTGCATCGATCATCAGTACCACTGGATATGATGTTCTTCCGGCTTCCGGATATACATTTGAATCAAACGGACTTGAGTCGGGACAAACAGATGCCACTGTAATCGTTTTTGATGATTTCTTCCGCTTTATGGTTCCGATCGGTGGTGGTGTTGGGGTAAATACATCTGCCGGGCAACCAGTGGTTCCCTTGGATACAATTACCGTCTCAATGGTTTTTATGAATAACGGTACACCCGGATCGGGAGGGACTGTAAGTCTTACCGACCTGGATATCTCTGAATTCAATCCCTTTATTGTGGCTGGGATGATTCGGGGCGTTGAAGTCCATCTTCCCGATTACCTGCCTACCGATCTTGCTGATCCACAATATTTCGGTACACTTGATGATGACTCAAACCCAGCAACCGGAAAGTATTACAAAACCGCCGCTAATCTTCCATGGGCGTTAAATATCTACGAAGAGTTTGACTATCCTGTAGAGCAGGTGCCTATCACAGATGCCTACCTGAAGTTCCAGGACTGGGTTCAGAGCAATGGCACACAATATCCTGACTGGTACCAGAACAACGTCGGATACCGGAACGCAGCGAATATTTATTAGCAATAGGTGATCCGCGATGCGAGATATGCGATACGCGATCTGCTATTTCGCGGGAGAGAACTTCAGCAGGCCATTTTTCTGCCAGTCAGAATAGATATCCTGTGCAATTGTTGTAGCAATCTGATCAACATAGTTTGGATCGGTGATCGAGATATCTCCGGTCCATATAGCATCCTTTGATGCTTTTGTGTATAAGCTTGCTTTCAGATTTACAACAGAGGTCGTTGTCCAGTATCCTCCGGTAGTTACGACATCCCCGCCATAATATCCAGGGCCGCCATAACCGCCATAATAACCGCCATAGTAGCCGGCACCCCAGTATCCGCCTCCCCAGTAGCCACCATATGCTCCGGTTGCGTATGTGGTTGGTGGAAAATAGTTTTCTGTTTTATCAGTTCCGGTATAGTTAAATACAAGAATTCCATCCGCACCAAGAGAGTCACATTTTTGCTTGATCTCGTCAATCGAGTATTTGACATTTGGGTTCAGAAAACTTAGCGAACCCTTGGATTTCAATCCTTTGCTATTGAAATAGGCATCCATTGACTGCTCAAAGGGTTTGATATACTCAAGCTTTTCAAAAAGCGGCATAACAACAAGGTTGGATATCTGTGCCTTCACGGCTGGGTTGGTCCAACTTGTCATTTGGACAGGATTGGCGCAGGAGAAGAGAACAAAAGCAGCAATGACTGCTATCATTCCGAAGAAGATTTTTTTTGCGTTCATACGGTTTTTGATTTTGATTGTTATTACAAATGTACAGAATATATGCCGAAAAAAAATCTTAATCTATAGTTTCCTTGTCTGTCAACGCTATGCGCTGATGTGATGAGGTGTTTTGCCGCAGTGGTTCGCGCTTCGAAATGACAATAATTTAATGCATAGGAAGGGTGAAAGAGAAGATGCTGCCTTTGCCCTCTTCGCTTTCCACCCATATTTTACCCCCGTGTTTTTCAACGAACTCCTTGCAGAGAATCAGCCCCAAACCGGTTCCTTTTTCATCTGCTGTTCCGCGGGTTGAGTGCTTGCTGTCGATCCGGAAAACTTTATTTATATCCTCCTTGGATATTCCAATTCCAGAATCACTGACAGATATCTCGCAATCCTCTTTCCCTGGTTTAACTTCAATGAGGACCCTGCCACCAAATGGAGTAAATTTAACGGCATTGGAGATCAGGTTTCGAAATACAGTCTGGATCATCTGACTGTCGGCCAACACCTGGCATTCTGATGTTACGCTGGATTCCAACCGGATCCCTTTGTTCGCAGCCGTCCCATCCAGTAGAGCAATACTCTTGTCAATCAGATTTTTCAGGTTCACTGATTGAAGATGAAACTCAATATGCCCGGTTTGGGCATTGGCCCATATCAGCAGATTCTCCAACAGTTCGAAAGCTCTTTCTGAGGAGGTTCGTATCGTAGTCAGAAAATATTCTATACGCTTATCGTCCAGATCTTTATAATCCTGAATCAATGCATTGGTAAGTCCGAGAATGGCATTGAAAGGGCTCTTCAGGTCATGGGCTATGATAGAGAAGAATTTATCCTTGGTTTGGTTTGATTCCTGCAGAGCAAGGGTGGATTGTTTAAGTTTTTCCTCTGTTTTCCTGCGGTCGGAAATATCGCGGACAATTCCGATAAAGTTAATCTCATCGCCTACCTTCACTTCCGACAGTGAAAGTTCCAGTGGAAAGAGCTCCCCACTCTTGCGTCTTCCCATGAATTCAAAAATTTCTCCGAGAATTGTTGAGATCCCGGTTTCAAGGTACTTCCTGATCCCCATCATAAAAATCGTGCCGAATCGTTCAGGCATAAGCAAATCGATCGTATTCAGATAAATCTCGGTGGCTGAATACCCGAAAATCTGTTCTGCAGCACCATTAAAGAAAAGAATACGACCTTCTGTATCAATGGATACGATGGCATCAGCCGAAGTTTCAGTCAATTTTCGGAAGCGCTCCTCGCTATTCATCAGCAACTGCTCCTTTTTCTTGCGGTCAGTGATATCCAGTGAATATTCGATCACCTGCATGAGTTTCCCTTCTCCGTCAAAGATCGGATATGCATGCACCTCGAAATTCCTCGGATTGCTTTCCCTGTCGGCATGAGTATGCTCGACAACAACTGGTTGACGGGTTTTCCTGATAGCCTCAATTGGACAGAAATGGTTATAAGCCCCACTGCAAGGCATATTGATGCCATGTGTTAATCCATAACAGGTAGTTTGGCCTGCGTCATCTCTCCACCCACTTGCGGAGTTCCCAATGATTACCGTAAAGTCATCAGGATTGATCACATAAAATGGGTGCGGCAGAGATTGAATAATTGTTTCAAGAAATTTATACTGATTATTCAAATCCTCCTGAACCTTCCTGCGTTCCTCCTCTGCTACAGCGGCTTTCTTGAAAACAGCCTTCGATACCTTCATGACAACAAAAACGGTCACAACAATCAGCACAAGGATCATGATTGAAGAGATCATAGCATGATTGATTGAGGGGATCTGAGAGAGAGCAGCATCGAGCAGATCATCGGCAATCAATGCAATAACTATTATGGGAAGAATCACTCTTAACAGTTTTGCACTGGCGCTCTCCCCGGTAAAACGGCGGAGGAAAATACTTTCAGTACCGCTCATTGCCAAAAGCCCGCAACCAAGAAGAAAAAAAACAATTGTGGTCAATAATGAAAGTGGGATGATATCTCCGCCATAAAGAAAGGGTGTTCCAAGGAGATATCCAATCAGTGCCGTAAACCCTGAAAATGCTACAAAAGTGCCAACCCCACCAACCATGTTCAGTGCAGATGGTTTCTCCCTGCCAAGAATCCTGATCAAAACTGCTACTCCAAATAAAAAGAAGAGAAATCCGGTTATGGGAGAGGTTCGGTTAACTGGGAAATTACCCAATTTCTCCGTCACAGGGAAGAAGATGGAATCTAAAGTAAGATCAGTATCAAGGAAATATTCGAGAAATTTCAAGAAAGCATATAGGGTAAAGAGGGAGACAATGGCAAGAACAATACCCTTAACGATTCTACTGGCTGTGTTGTATGCACCCGAAATCAACAGGAAACCGTATCCCGCCGCCAAGATGGCAGTTGCAACAGCCATTGGGATATATTCTGGGAAGATGCTGCCCAGAAGATAACTTCCGGTTATCCTGCCAGCAAAAGCCATTAAGCCGATGAATAAAACTGCTCCGCCGGAGAAGACAATGAAACGATAGATGTATCTGGATTCTGAATTTTGATCGTGTAGTGTATTCATAAGAAGCCATCTATTATAAATAGAAATTTGTCAAAAAATTACGTCTTACGTCCTACGTCCTACGTATTATCCTCCGCTTCCTCGCCAAGCCTCCTCCTCAGTTCGTTGACCTGTTGTTTCAGCTCAATCATCCGGGTTTCGCGGTTAACCATAAACCGGTTGAACTGGTTCAGTTCGTGGACAGTATTTTGCAAAATCTCTTCGTCTCTTTTCTGTTGTGAAATATCTGTCATGACCATATTGAAGTTGATATTCATTTCCTGTTCAGCGTCAATCATCACACTTGATATAAGTGCCCAGAAGTGGGACCGGTCTTTCCTTTTTATCCGGATCTCACAGAATCCAGTCTCCCGGGTTTCGAGCAGTTTCTGCCAGTGTCTGTAGTATATATCCTGATCATCTCTTTCGATAAAATTCGTAAATGGTTTATCTTTCAGATTCCGCCTCTCTATTCCAAGCGATTGAGCTCCCGTAAGATTGGCCTCCAATATTCTGCCTTCCATATTCAGTGTAAAATACCCCACCGGGGCAAAATCATACAAAACGAGATATTTCTCATGCTCCCTGGCTAGTTCCTCCTGAGCCAGCCTGAGTTCTTCATTCTGCATCTCCAGCTCTATCTGATGGGTATGCAGCTCATGAACAAGGTTTCTGACCTGCTCATCCGCCATCCGAGGAAGCTTTTTCTCTTTTTTTTTCAACTCGGCTTCGGCCCTTTTCCGTAGCGCCTTCAGGTATCTTGACGGGTTTTTCCGGGAGTCCATCTCTATGTTTGTTTTTTAACAGGTTTCTGTTGCGTTATATTTTCCAGGGTAATTACCACCCCGTCAATTACGTTGTTCATGGTGCGGTAAGGCCGGATGCGTAACTGGTATAACTGACCAGAGGTGCTTGCCGCTTTCACATCTTTCATAGCCAGATCATGAAGAACTTCTGCTGACAGAGATTCCATGTCGACATTCTTCAATGTGGACGCAAAATGCCGGACGGGCCGTCCGATATCGGATGAAGTGAGAGACATCATATCGGTTACACGTGGCGTAAAACGCCTGATATTCAAATTTTTATCCAGGAATATAATCGCAATATCCGTACTGTCAAGCAGATTCTTCATGTCGTCATTTGCCTTGGAGAGTTCGTCTATCCGGGCTTGAAGTTCGGCATTGACAGTGGCCGACTCTTCATTCATGGATTGCAACTCCTCCCTGGATGTCTCAAGCTCTTCGTTGGCTGATTGCATCTCTTCGTTGGTTGATTGCAGCTCCTCGTTGGTCGACTTCAGCTCCTCATTGGAGGTCTCCAGCTCTTCGATTGTTGTATACAGGGTATGCCGGGTGCGGGTGAGTTCCTCTTCCAGCCATTCTGTGGTTTCTCCCTTTTTGTCGGTTTTAGCTGGTGTGGATTTCGGCTGACCGGTTGCTCCTCTCAGATCAAAAAGCAGAAGAAAAAGGCGCACCCTGAATTTGGGGATTACCAATGGCCGTAATGTGAGGGTAACCATCATTTCATCACCATTTGACTTAAAGCGAACACCCCGTTTTACCACCTCTCCCTGATTTGAACGCGCTTTTCTTAATACTGAAGCGATCTCTTTTTTCAACCCTTCCCGGGCCATGTTGAAGAGATTCAGCCGTGGAAGACCGATGGAGGGTTCAAGAAATTTTCCGGTGGAGCCATGGATATAATAGATCTGCCCTGTTTCATCGGTTACCACACCGGAAGGTATTTCGCTTTGATGAAGAATGCTTTCCAGGATACTCAGTTCATTGATCTCTTCCGGCACCGGAAGCATTGTTTTTTTGACTGTTGTTTTTTTCTGGTCCATAGGCATTTGGGTTGGGAATTGAACAATCAGTTTTTTATTGATTGATTCGGGTAGTTGCCGGTAAATTTTCCATTTTCTGTCTAAAGGGGCAAAAAGGTCTGTTGCCATTCCTATCGTTTCCGAACTTCCAAGGAACAGGATCCCGTTTGGTTTCAGGCTGTAGCCAAATATTGGGAGCAGTTTTTTCTGAAGCTCTGCTGTGAGGTAGATCAGGAGGTTGCGGCATGAAAGCATGTCAAGCTTGGTAAAAGGAGGGTCTTTGATCACATTTTGCAAGGCAAAGATGATCCTCTCCCTGATTCCTTTTTTAATGTAAAAAAAACCGCTCTTCTCTTGTATAAAAAACCGTTTCAGCCGTTCAGGATTTACGTCATTCCTAATTCCCGGCGGGTACAATCCCACCCTGGCAAATTCGATCGCTCCGTCATCGATATCTGTTCCAAAGAGCTGAAGGCTGACCTGCCGGTTCATCGATTCCATCACCTCATCAAAGACCATGGCAATGGAGTACACCTCTTCTCCTGTGCTGCATCCTGGTACCCAGATGCGGATGACCTGATCATCGGCCCTTTCTGAGAGGAGTTTGGGGATGACCTGCTGTTTCAGTATGTCAAACGCTTCCGGGTCGCGAAAAAAAGAGGTGACTCCTATCAGGAGATCTTTAAAGAGTATAGCAGCCTCCGTTTCGCTTTTCTGGAGAAATTGGATATAGCTGGAGATGGAATCTATCTGATGTACATGCAGCCGGCGTTCCACCCGCCGAAGCAGGGTGTTCCGTTTGTAAAGGGAGAAATCGTGCCCGGTATGGTTGCGCAGGATGACCAGTATCTTTGGCAATTCATCGGCAAACCTGGTATTTTCAACTGAACCAGCAGGGACTATACTGCTCCTCTCTGTAGAAAAATAGCTGATCAGTTTGTCGGGCATCTTTTCCGAAGGCAGCGTGTAATCAACATACCCTGAATCCGCTGCACTCTTTGGCATCCCGGTATACAGCGCAGAGGCTTCATCCTGGACAAGCACGACCCCTCCGGCGGCCTTGATGGCTTTCACACCCAGCGTTCCGTCGGTTCCCGTTCCCGAGAGTACGATGGCTGAGGCCCGTTCTCCCTGGTCCTGTGCCAGGGAACAGAAAAATCTGTTGATGGGAAGATTCATCCCACGTGCACGCGGAGGAGGAAGCAGGAATAATACCCGGTTAAGAATACTCAGATCCTTATTTGGAGGGATTACATAAACACTATTGGGTTGGATCTTTTGTTTATTCTTCGCCTGGACAACCTTCATAACGGTTTGTTTCTGCAACAGGTCGGGCAGCAGGCTGACATGGGTAGGATCGAGGTGGGCCACCACGATGAAGGCCATTCCGGTATCGGGAGGCAGCGCCTTGAAAAACCTGGTGAATGCTTCCAGTCCACCAGCCGAAGCGCCCAGCGCAACAACGGGGAAAGACATGCTTCGTTTCACCGCTAAATCCTCGTTTGCTTCTCCCTGATATTCGGGATCACAAGGGAACTTGCTCCGTTTCAACCCTAAATCCCCTGAAGGGGACTTGCTCCCTGCGGGGACCTTCTTCCTATCCACTTTCATAACACATCCATCATATTCATCCTAAAGCTCTTAAGTCCTACGTCTTACGTTAAACAGTTCCCGGTAATGTAATATAAAAAGTTGCTCCTTCACCCAAGATCCCGTCCGCCCAAACGGTTCCTCCGTGCCGTTTGATGATCCGGTCGACGATTGCCAGTCCCACGCCGGTTCCTTCAAACTCACCATCGGTATGCAGGCGCTGAAAAACGCCAAAGATCTTTTCTGCATACTTATTATCAAACCCAACTCCGTTATCCTTCACCCAATAAGTAATCCTGTTGTCACGCTCTTTTCTTGCCCCGATAATGATTGATCTTTGTTTCTGTTTTCCAGTATATTTGAATGCGTTTAAGAGGATATTCACAAAAACCTGGCGGATCAGAATCGGGTCTGCTGAACAATCGGGCAAAGGAGCGATATCCAGTTCAACCTGTTCATTTTCCTCCGGCGAGATGATCTCAAGGAGTACCGATTCTACCAATTTATTCATTTGAATCATACTCACATTCAGCTCTTTACGTCCAATTCTTGAGAGATCCAGCAGGTCAGTAATAAGAGTATCCAATTTTATCGTGCTCTTCCGAATCACATCCAGAAACCTTCGGCCCTCTTCATCCAGCTTCTGGCTATATCGTTCCTGCAGGATCGAAGAATATCCTTCTATTGCACGGAGGGGAGCCCTTAAGTCGTGAGAAATTGAATAAGCGAAAGCTTCCAGTTCTTTGTTAACCGATTCCAGTTCAGCCGTGCGTTCAACTACCAGCTCTTCAAGGTTTGTTTCGATTCGCCTTGTTTCAGTGATATCGCGTGCGGTTGACAGGGCCCCTGTCACCTTGCCATCTGCATCCTTCAGCACCCGGCACCACCAGGCGAGCAACCGTTTTTCCCGATCTCTCCTTCGCTGCCAGCTCTCAACATAGATCACATCTTCGTGGCCTTCAAACAATGGCTGGACACTCCGGAATGTGTTCTGGTCCCCTTCAAAGAAGTAGTCGGCTGTTTTTCCGATGACGTCACTCCCAAAAAAATCCAGTCCTGCTTTGTTTGCCCATGTGTAAGTCTTTTCGCTATCGACCTCCATGATAATATCCGGGATCGCTGCCAGAATTGATTCCTGTCGATTGGATAGGGTTGCGAATTCATCAGATCTTTTCTTTTTTTCGGTTACATCATATGCGACACCTCGGGTACCGAGAATGGTGCCGCCCGGATCCCTGATATATTTCGCATTAAAAATCAGATTGACGGGGCTTCCATCCTTTGCTAAATGTACAGTCTCCAATCCCTTTACGATATTCCCGTGAAGCAGCCTTTTAAATTCCTTCATGTCATTTTCGGCATACTCTGCGGACTGGAAATCAGTAAACTTACGGCCAATCATCTCTTCAGGCGTATAACCCAAGATCTCCTCACAGGCACTATTTACAAACGTATATTTCCCATCAGCATCGCATTGCCAAATCAGTTCCTGTGAGGTCTCAACCAGATCATGATACAGCGCTTCTGACTTTTTCAGCTGTTCAAAATAGAGCTTTTGAGAGGTTATATCCTCAAATGTTGTAAAGACTTCATAAGGTTTTTCCTCTCCCAGCCGGAACCGCGGTACCGCGTGAATATTAATCCAGGTGTAATTGTCTGAAACCGGATTGGATACACCCATGATCACATGCATAACCTCTTTTCCCGTTTTCAGAGCGACCATCGAGGGGTGTTCATCCCCTGGGAACGAGGATCCGTCTTCCCGGATGGAGTGCCACCTCGGATCAGCGGAGGTTCTTCCCTGCATTTGTTCCAGAGTGAGACCAAGGATTCTCTCTGCAGCCGGATTCGCTGAGGTTACAATCCCTTCGGAGTTCTGGTATACCACTCCCTGAATCATCGACTCAAAGAGGGTCCTGTATTTAATTTCCCTGAGAACCAGATCGTGTGTTTTGGCTTCAACCAGTCTCTCAAGGTCATTTTTATAGCCTTCCAGTTCGGCTTCATGTCCGATCCGTTCAAGAAAAACAGCCACCATCTGAACCGAATTCTGAATGAGACTGCTGACTTCCGGTGGAGGAGGAGCGCTGGAACCCACGACCATATATCCATAATGATTGTTTCGGGTTTGGACCTCATACACAGTTTGATCCCCTGGAAGTGCATCCTCATGCCAAGTCAGCAAATACTGTGGGAACATGGACTGCATCCCCTCTATAAATAGAGAAAGGATGATTCGTCTCTCTTTCTGCTGAGAAAGGCTGGCTATTAACAGGAACAAGTCGTGAGCTAGATCGGGCATGAGAATAGGATTAATCCAGAAACTGAGGTGCGTGTTCGGCCAACCATTTATCGGGGTGGATATAGTAGGGGTTTTGGGTGATGATCCCTCCGTTTAGTGTAAAGGGGTGGGTTTGAAGTACTTTAATGATAATATCACCGGTAAATTTGGTCACATTATAAAGACAAATACTTACCAGGGTTTTTCCGGCAACAAAATAGTTCAGGCGTGATTCGTAAGCAAAAAGGTACTCGACACCGGGAATACTTTCTTTTGCCCACAACATATCAGCAATTGCTCTGACATTTGTTGGTCCCATCTCCTGTGTGTAAGTATAATACCCGTTCACCACATTATTCATGTGCCATGGGTCAAAAGTTCCTTCCGGATAATAGAGATCCTTTGCCTGCTTGATATCGAACAATTCAGAGTTGTTCACGTGTGCAGCACAACCGGGACAGAACAACCCGAACTTCCGGTAAAACTCATCAGGGCTCTTTTCTGAATGGATAAACAGATTCCTGTCATTTGCCAGAAAACCCGCTTCAAGGTATCCGAAAATAATCTCATCACGCTCCTTTTCAGTTTCATAAAGCCCACAGATGTGTGTGCCCCAGTTACATGAATATTTACCTATTCCAAGAGATAACTTCTCCTGGTCTGACGTATGAATGTGCATGACTTTTCTTAATTGGGTTCAATCCAACTACCAAATATACAATAATAATTAGATCAACACAAGGGCACGGAGGGATGGAGGGATGGGGGGACATAGGCACGGAGGCATGGAGGCACGGAGGGATGAAGGACATAGGCACGAAGGGACGGAGCGACGGAGCGACGGAGCGACGGGGGGATGCAGGGATGAGAACTGCCAAATGCAAACTGCCAACTGAAGAGTGAGGACTCTTTATTGTTTAGGAATTGAGGCAAAGGCCTCCTTCAAACTCCTTGCCTGCTCATAGAGAATATGATGTTTTTGCCGGGATTCCAATCTGACCACTCTTGTTGAGTCAGTAATGGTGCGGAGCGTTCCGCCGGATTGAGGTACAACCTGGTCTTCGAGCTTGCGTGAAAGCTCTTTCAATAGTGCATTTCTTTTGATTTCGGTCATAATTTCGTTTATCAATAATACTCTATGAATAATGAAACAAGGACGCAAAATAGGGATTATATTTTCAATATTGTAATGCAACCGCCATAACAGCCAGGTATTTATACTTTTTTAACAATTCAGCTAGTCGGAGTTTTTGTTCTGCGTCAAATTGTCAGTCCTCCCCTCCCGGCACCATCTTTGTCAATCCCCCGGCAACAAATAACCCAAAACTGAACGACTATGCAAACAGGAAAAATCAACGTCCAGACGGAGAATATTTTCCCGATTATCAAGAAATTCCTCTATTCAGAACATGAGATCTTCCTTCGGGAGCTGATTTCCAATGCGGTGGATGCCACACAGAAACTAAAGACTCTCTCGTCCCTCGGAAAATTCAAAGGCAAACTGGGTGATTTGACGATCGAGGTAAAGGTCAACAAGAAGAAGAAGACCCTTACGGTCATCGATCATGGCATCGGGATGACCGCCGAAGAGGTGAATAAATATATCAACCAGATTGCATTATCCAGCGCCGAAGAGTTTGTCAACCAGTTCAAAACCAAATCAGAAGCTGAAATGAATGCCATCATCGGCCATTTCGGTCTTGGCTTTTACTCTTCGTTCATGGTCTCCGATAAGGTGACAATTGATACCAGGAGTTATCAGACCGGAGAGGGAACTGAAGCTGTAAAGTGGGAGTGCGACGGAAGTCCGGAGTACAAAATGGATGCGTCCAAGAAAAAAGAAAGAGGCACCGAGATCACTCTCCACATCGCCAACGACTCGGCCGAATACCTGGAAGATCACAGGGTGCTGGAGATTTTGAATAAATATTGCCGTTTCCTGCCTGTCCCGATCCAGTATGGGATGGAGAAAGTTTGGGAGCCTGTTACGAAGGACGAGGGACGAGGGACGAAGGACGAGGGACGAGGGAAGAAGGACGAGGGAAAAGAGTCTGAAGAAGCGAAAAGCGAAAAGCAAGAAGCGAAAAGCGAAGAAAAGGAACCGAAGACCAAAGAGGTTGAAAAGCCACGGATCATTAACGATGTCAGTCCATTGTGGAAGAGGAAACCTTCAGAACTGAAAGATGAGGACTACAAGGCATTCTACCGCAAGCTATATCCTTACAGCTTTGACGAGCCGCTTTTCCATATCCATCTGAACGTGGATTTCCCGTTCAACCTAACGGGGATTCTTTACTTCCCAAAGGTGAAGCGCACGATGGAGATCCAGAAAGACAAGATCCAGTTATATTGCAACCAAGTGTTCGTAACCGATTCGGTGGAAGGTATTGTTCCCGACTTTCTGATGCTGCTGCACGGTGTTCTGGACTCACCGGATATCCCGCTGAATGTATCCCGCAGCTATCTGCAAACCGATCCCAACGTGAAAAAGATCTCTAACCACATCATGAAAAAGGTGGCTGACAGGCTTGACGAGCTCTTCAGGGAGAACCGCGAGAATTTCGAGAAGAAGTGGGACGACATCAAGGTGTTTATCGAATACGGAATTATCTCTGAAGCCAATTTCTACGACAAGGCTAGTAAATTCTGCCTCCTCAAGAATACAGACGGAAAATATTTCACGTTTGATGAGTACAGGAAACATATTGAACCTGCCCAAAAAGACAAAGAGGAGAACCTGATTTACCTGTATGCCACCAATCTGGAAGAGCAGTACAGTTATATCCAGGCTGTGAAAGAGCGTGGGTATGACGTTTTGCAGCTCGACGGGGTGATTGACCCGCATTTCATCAATACCCTGGAACAGAAGTTTGAGAAATCGCATTTCACCCGTGTGGATGCTGATACGGTTGAGAAGCTGATCAAGAAAGAGGATGCCCAGCCTTCGAAACTCAGCGAAGAGCAGCAGAAGTCGCTGAAAGAGCTGATGGAGAAGCAGATCGATGAAAAGAAGTACTCGATTGCCTTTGAAAGTCTTAGCGAAAAAGAGGCACCCCTGATGCTTACCCAGCCTGAATTTATGCGACGGATGAAAGAGATGTCGGCGTTAGGTGGTGGCATGAGCTACATGGGCGAACTCCCCGACCACTTCAACCTGGTGGTCAACTCCAATAACCCGGTTATTGGCCAACTGCTTCTGGAACCCGACGGAGTTAAGCAGGAAGCCACTATCAAACAACTCTTCGACCTCGCCCTCCTGGCACAGGGACTGCTGAAAGGGAAAGAGTTGGCGGAATTTATCAGGAGGAGTACGGAGCTGGTGAAATGAGATGTCTTGCGTCTCACGTTTTTTATGTATTTTTACACAAAATTTTTAACCCTTAACAAAATGAAACTATCAAAAGTCTGGATCATCCTGATTGTGGTGGTCGCTATCATCGTAATCCTGGTTATCTGGGGTACCGGGATCTATAATAAAATGGTTGCTCAGGACGAGAATGTTGGCAAAGCATGGGCCAATGTGGAAAATGTTTATCAACGGCGTTCCGACCTGATCCCCAACCTGGTTGCTACAGTCAAAGGCGTGGCCGACTTTGAGAAGTCGACACTTACCGATGTAATTGAAGCACGGGCCAAAGCAACATCGGTTACTATTGACCCCGCAAACCTCAATGCCCAATCGATGCAACAGTTTCAGGCAGCCCAGGATGGCCTGAGTTCGGCCCTCTCCCGCCTGATGGTAGTGGTTGAGCGATATCCCGAATTGAAAGCAACGCAGAACTTCCTGGAACTGCAGGCCCAACTGGAAGGAACAGAGAACAGGATTTCGGTCGAACGGATGAAATTTAACGAAACCGTTCAGGCTTACAATACCTATATCCGAAGTTTCCCAGCAGCTGTTTTTGCCGGCATGTTCGGATTTGAAAAGAAAACACCATTTGAGGCACAGGCCGGCGCTGAAGTAGCGCCCAAGGTAGAGTTTTAGAAACGAAAGACGAAATACGAAATACGTAAATCATATTTCTTATTTCGTGTTGCCAATCCTTTATACCGATGTCAATCCCAGCCCGATATTTTTTTACACAAGAGGAGCAGCTCCAGATCACACAAGCGATCCGGGATGCCGAATCAGATACCTCCGGAGAGGTACGGGTACATGTTGAGAATTCCTGCAAAGGGGATGTCCTCGACCGGGCTGCTTACATATTCAAGCAGCTTAACATACACCGGACGAAACTCCGTAACGGAGTCCTTTTTTACCTCTCTGTGCATGATCACAAGTTCGCCATTCTGGGAGATATTGGAATCAACCTGAAGGTTCCCCCTGATTTCTGGGAAGGGATCAAAGAGACAATGGCTGCTAAATTTCGCGAAGGCGATTTTGCCCCGGGACTGACTGAAGGTATACTGCAGGCAGGAAAGCATTTAAAAATCCATTTTCCCTGCCAAAAAGATGATGTGAATGAGCTGGGGGATGAAATATCGTTTGGGGATTTAGGGGCGAAAAAGATTTAGTGGTAAAGACAGACCCTATGAAAAGAATCAACTATATTTTCCTCTCCATCTTCCTGATTTCAGGAGTTGTCGGTTTTTCTCAGGAGATCCCTCCCCGTCCGGATCCTCCCCGCCTGGTGAATGACCTGGCCGGTGTTTTAACAGCCGAACAGGTCCAGCAGTTAGAACGGAAACTGGTAGATTTCAATGACACAACATCTACACAGATTACCGTCGTTACTGTAAAATCACTGAATGGATATGACAGAGCTGAGTTCGCATTTAAAATTGGTGAGCAATGGGGTGTTGGGCAGAAAGGAAAAAACAACGGTATCGTAGTTCTGGTCAAACCAAAATACGGAAATGACCGAGGGCAGGCATTTATTGCTTCCGGTTACGGTCTCGAAGGAGTGATCCCCGATGCCATCGGGGAACGAATTGTGCAGCTGGAAATGATCCCAAACTTCCAGGAGAATAACTATTTCGGCGGACTTGATGCTGCAACAACCACGCTGATGGAACTGGCTTCAGGCGAATTCACTGCCGACCAGTACGTGAACAAGACCCAAAAAAGCCCCTATGCCTTCCTGATTCCTCTCATCATTATGGTCATTGTATTTTTCCTGATCCGTTCAAGCAGAGCCCGATCACATTCGGTCGGAAAAAGCATTCCTTTCTGGACCGCGTTCTGGCTGCTCGGAAGCATGGGTGGAAACCGGGGTAGCTGGAATAGTTTCAATTCAGGAGGTGGCGGTTTTGGCGGAGGTGGAAGCAGCTTTGGCGGCTTCGGCGGCGGAAGCTTTGGAGGTGGAGGAGCCGGGGGAAGCTGGTAGTTACCCCTAAATCCCCTGAAGGGGACTTACACCCACTCCGTGGGATGACCTCTCTTAGCCTCCCCTTCAAGGGGAGGTACTATCGCAAAGCGAGCAAGTCCCCTTCAGGGGATTTAGGGGTAACTATGGATTTACATATATCCACAACCAGAATCTTAAAACTTGAAACTTTTTCAAAATATTCTGCACTTTTATACCGACGGCTTCCGGGCTATGACAGTCGGAAGAAAACTATGGGTCGTAATCCTGATCAAATTCTTCATTATCTTCGTTATCCTGAAACTTTTCTTTTTTCCTAATTTCCTGAATTCCAGGTTCCAGTCTGATTCTGAGAAGGGAGATTATGTGAGAGAGCAGTTGATTATCCGTAAATAATCCAAGATATATTCTTATTTTTGGGTTCCTCATCAATTATTCATCCTTATGATAGATCAAATTGACCTTAGCATGGTTGACTGGGCCCGGGCACAGTTTGCGCTGACGGCCATCTACCACTGGCTTTTTGTGCCACTTACTCTGGGTTTATCCTTTATCGTGGCCATCATGGAGACGATATATGTACGGACCGGCAACCCGGAGTGGAAGAAGATCACGAAATTCTGGATGATCCTCTTTGGCATCAACTTCGCAATTGGCGTTGCTACAGGAATTATTCTCGAATTCCAGTTTGGTACCAACTGGTCTAATTACTCCTGGTTTGTAGGAGACATCTTTGGAGCCCCGCTGGCGATAGAAGGAATCATGGCCTTCTTCCTCGAATCTACTTTCATCGCCGTGATGTTTTTTGGCTGGAATAAAGTGAGCAAAGGGTTCCATCTCGCTTCATCCTGGCTTACAGCGATTGGGGCAAACCTCTCCGCCCTCTGGATCCTGGTAGCCAATGCATGGATGCAGAATCCCGTTGGCATGGAGTTTAACCCCGACACTGCCCGCAACGAGATGGTCAACTTCTGGGAGGTCCTCTTCTCCCCCATGGCTGTGAACAAATTCCTGCATACTATCTCCAATGGCTACGTAATCGCATCGCTATTCGTGATTGGAATCAGCGCCTGGTTTCTGTTGAATAAGCGTCATCAGCTCACTGCCAAGCGAAGTATCCTCGTAGCTGCGATTTTCGGAATTATCACTTCGGTATTTCTTGCTTTTACAGGCGACGGATCGGCTTACACCATCGCGCAGAGACAGCCAATGAAACTGGCTGCCATGGAAGGCCTTTACAAAGGCAAAGCCGGTGCAGGACTGGTAGCATTTGGCATCCTAAATCCTTCCAAAAAACCAGGTGACGGTAAAAATCCCTATTTGATGAAGATTGAAGTTCCCCGCCTCCTCTCCATCCTGGGATACAGAAATGCAAACGCATATGTTCCCGGAGTTGACGACATTATCAACGGAGGATTCAAGCCCTGGTTCACCCCCATCCCTGAAGAGGAGCGAGAGATGACCTATTCGGTTGCCCAGAAGATCGAAAAAGGAAAACTCGCCATATCTGCCTTGAGGGATTATAAAACAGCTACAAAATCAGGGGATACCATCCTTGCACAATTCTCGCGGCAAAAGCTGGAAGATAACTTTGCGTACTTCGGGTATGGATATCTCAGTAAGCCCGAATCGGTCGTCCCCAATGTTCAGCTAACCTTTTACGGCTTCCACCTGATGGTGATGCTGGGGATGTATTTTATTTTACTGTTCATTGTTATCCTTTACTTTCTAAATAAGGGGAGCCTTGAAAAACAACGATGGTTACTCTGGATAGCCCTCTGGACAATACCATTCGGATACATAGCAAGCCAGGCAGGCTGGGTAGTTGCCGAAGTGGGGAGACAACCGTGGGTAATCCAGGACCTCCTTCCTACCATTGCTGCCGTATCAATGATCGGTTCAGCATCCGTTAAAACCACCTTCTGGATCTTTGCAGCGCTGTTTACCGCCCTGTTGATTGCCGAAGTTATGATCATGGTTAAGCAAATCAAAATCGGACCTAAAGATGGAGGGCAGAAGTGATGTTTGAATCGATGTCGTTACTCATGCTGCAACAGTATTGGTGGATGATCATATCACTGCTGGCAAGTCTTCTGGTCTTCCTGATGTTTGTGCAGGGAGGGCAAACCCTGATCTATACCCTGGGCAAAACCGAGCCCGAACGAAAGATCATTGTCAACACCCTTGGCCGGAAATGGGAATTTACTTTTACCACACTCGTCACCTTTGGGGGCGCCTTCTTCGCCTCCTTCCCACTCTTCTATTCCACCAGTTTCGGAGGAGCCTACTGGGTATGGATGATAATTCTGTTCGCCTTTGTAATTCAAGCCGTTGCATATGAATTCAGAACCAAACCGAATAATTTCCTCGGCCAACACACGTTTGAGATCTTCCTTTTCATCAACGGAGCGCTCGGCACCATCCTCATCGGCGCCGCCGTTTCCACATTCTTCACAGGATCCGAATTTCTGGTTGACAAGATGAACCTGACAAACATCGCCAACCCTATCATCTCACGCTGGGAAGGACCAGCGCATGGGCTGGAGGCTGTACTTAGCTGGCGAAACGTGGACCTCGGGCTTACGATCTTCTTCCTGGCCAGGGTGCTTGGAATCCTTTATATCCTTAACTCGGTCGACAATGAAGCCATTGAAAAAAGAAGCCTCAGGCAACTCTGGATCAATGCAATTCCCTTTGTGATTTTCTTCCTTGCATACGTTTTTTCCCTGATGCTGTATCCCGGTTTTGCTGTAGATCCTGAAACCGGACGGATTTTCATGGAACCTTACAAATACTGGCATAACCTTACCGGGATGCCTGTTGTGTTCATCCTCTTTGTGCTGGGGGTGGTGATGGTACTTTTTGGTATCATCAGACCTCTTACCAACTTCAATAAGTGCCGCGACAAGGGCATCTGGTTTGCCGGACCCGGAACCGTGTTGACTGTATTCTCCCTCTTCCTCCTGGCAGGATTCGGCAACACAGCCTACTACCCTTCAACCTCAGAACTCCAGAGCTCTCTGACGATCATGAACAGCTCATCAAGCCGTTACACATTAATTGCAATGAGTTATGTATCATTGATGGTTCCTTTTGTGCTGGCCTATATTATCTATGCCTGGTGGTCACTCAACCGGAAAAAGATCACCGAAGAAGAGATGAGTGAGGGGGGACACGCGTACTAGGTGGTGAGGTGGTAAAATGGTGAGGTAGTGAGGTGGTAAAGTGGTGTGGTGGTAAAGTGGTGTGTTAGTGAGGTGGTGTGTTAGTGAAATAATTCTTAATTCTTAATTCTTAATTCGTAATTATGTATACAATCTCCATTATCTGGTACCTGGCGTGGCCCATACTGATTACTGTTTCAACGGTTATCATTTACCATGCCGTCAAGAAGTTTGATTCAGTCAATAAAGAGATTTCAGAATCATGAAAAAAAACATAACCTGCCTCCGCTGGACTGCTGCATCGATTGTGACCTTATTGATGTTTACCTTACATGTTGGGGCACAGGACACCTTTTCCATTGTTGCCGTTGATATCACCACAGGTGAGGTTGGCAGTGCCGGGGCCTCCTGTGTAGGATCCAGCAACTACTATCCACATGGGGCAGCAATACTCAGCGATGTGATCCCCGGAGTTGGAGTGATTCACACTCAGGCAGCTTACCTTCTTGGCAATCAGGTCAATGCTCACAATATGATGGTAGCAGGCAGCTCTCCCCAGGAAATCATCGACTGGCTGATCGCAAACGATGCCGGAGGGAATGCTACAACCAGGCAATATGGTATCGTAGACCTTAATTCGGGTGACCCCAGGAGTGCGGCGTATTCGGGTGTCAATTGCATGGATTACAAGAATGATACTGCCGGATATACATACTCCATCCAGGGAAACATCTTATTGGGACAGGAGATCATCGACTCAATGCAAAGCCGATTTCTAAATACAGAAGGCACCCTGGCGGAGCGGTTGATGGCTTCCCTTCAGGGTGCCAAAGTGATTGGAGCCGACACACGATGTGCTTCCCCATACCAGAGTTCATCCCTCTCAGCATTTCTCCGTGTGGGCAAACCCGAAAACAATTACGACAGCCTTTATCTCGACCTTTGGATGGCTTACCCCCAAACCTGGGGAACCATCGTTCCTGTTGATCCGATCGATTCACTTCAGATCCTTTTTGATCAGTGGCAGGTTTCAACGGGAATAAAGGATCCTGGTGCATCAGTATCCATTCCGGTCATCATCAGGTACATGGACAGTGGTCAGGTGCAGTTTGATTTTTCCGGTTGTCCGGCCGGCATAAGCCTCACCTTTGAAATCTACGATCCTGTTGGAAAACTGCTGATCTCGCAACCTGTGACCAGTCAGACTATCTCTATAAGCCAGGGCAGAATCGCTTCCCGTGGAATTTACATCTACCGTGCTATTACAAGTGATCACCGCCTCGCGGCATCCGGGAAGTTTTATCTGCAATAATGGAGACACTGACTGATTTTTACGACCTGCTTATTCATTCCGACAAGCTAATCCGGGTGGGAGGGTTGACGTTGTTATTGGTCATAGTATACCTGGAGACAGGAGTTTTCTTTGGGTTCATGTTTGCCGGGGATGCCCTGTTGTTCAGTGCGGGCCTCCTGTGTGGTACCGATCTGCTTGATATCAACCTGTTTGCCCTGCTGTTCCTCGTCACCGCTGCTGCTATCGCCGGGAACCTAACCGGATATTATACTGGAAAATTCCTGGGAAAGAGGCTTCACACTAAAAAAGATTCGTGGTTCTTTAAAAAGCGGCATCTTGAGCAGACGCGCATATTTTATGAAAAATATGGTGGCATGTCGCTGGTTGCCGGCCGTTTTGTTTGGATCGTAAGGACCATAGTTCCAATTCTGGCAGGCGCTTCGGATATGAGTTTCAAGAGGTTCAACACCTTCAACATTGCGGGAGCGTTTCTGTGGGTATGGATCATGGTCCCGCTTGGTTACCTGGCAGGTCATCTCATCCCCAATGCCGAAGAGAATATTGGTTATTTCGTACTTGGGATCTCGATTATTGCCACCCTCGTGCTGGCGAGGGGGATTTATAAAGTTACCAGGCAGAGGAAAGAAATTGGAAATACGAAATAGGAAATACGAATTCGTCATTCGTCATTCGTCATCCGTAATTAATTTAACCCCATCCTCAACCAACTTCCTTATCCCCTCCCCGATCTTTTTTTTTTCATCAAGGTACCTGATGATCTCCTGCTTCAGGTGAGTGTCCATCTGTTTGAATTCAAGCATCTCCAAAATCTCAAGGGCACACAACCAATCTTCTGGATGATCGGTTTTTAGCTCTTCCCACAATTGGGGCAGTGTAGCATAGCCACAGTTTTGTTCTCGGATATCCCGCACCTTCTGATAGAGTAAATGAAGTTTCTGCGCCTCTTCAGTATGACAGATCTTATGTGTTTTCTCCGATGGTACAGGATATGTGAGTCCGAAGGCATCGGGATCGGCAGGCCCTGCAAATGCTGAGATGATCCTACTCCCAACAGCCATATCGTAAACTCCCCATGATGGATCAAACAAGATCTCCTCCCGGAACGTGACAGTACAATTGGAAAAGCTAAGAAGCACTATGTAATTCTTTACAGACGTAATGGTTTTCAGCAATCCATGGACCCGAAGTCCTGATTCAAACACCAATACACATCGTTCTCCTTCAGTAATGCCCAGTTGACCGAGTTCTTCCGCGGAAAAATCTTCGAGCGGTCTGGCAAGTCCGCTAAGTTTCCCAACAGGAGATCCGAATCCCATTGAATGGTATTTCAGTCCTTGTCGGGGTAATTCTTTCGCTGCAACACACAGGCTTGTAGGTCCTGTAGTTTTCAAGTAAACCGGTTCGTTATCCTTTTCGATGACCTGTGTGAAAGTTCCCGAAACCTGGAGTCCTGAAGAATATTCACACGTGGCCGTATATTCTGAAGCAATCGCTTTCCTGATACCATCCAGGCCGCCGGTCCGCAATGCCATGGTACCGGCAAACTCGTCAAGGACCTTCAGAAGGGTTTCAAAATCGGGAGTCACAAAAAGTTGTGGTTGCGGTTCCGTAATATCGAAACTATAATTAACGGCATCCAGGGTATAGGGAAGTTTTTTAACGGCAGGTTTCAGGCAGTGAAAACTCTCGGCAATGGAAGAGAGCAGTCCAGCACCATAAATCTTTGGATCATCCATCGCTCCGATCAAACCATATTCCACCGTCCACCAGTGGAGGTTTCGGATCATTGCGAGCTCTGATGGTTTCCCACCCTCTTTTCCCAGCTCTTCAATCCTATGTTCGGCATCAGCCACGTGCTGTTTGTCAGAATATGGATCGGCTTTCAGAATAGATAGGTGGCGGATAGCTTCATACATCCGGTGATCCCAGGCAGAAGCAAACGCTTTGCTTCCGATTTCTCCAAACCGTTTCAGGTAGTCGGAATATATCGGATCAGCAATGATAGGGGCATGACCGGCGGCTTCATGAATGATATCCGGCGCCGATGTATATCCGATCTGATCGGCCGGACGTATATCTGCAGCGATAACCAGCACGTTGTATGACTGGAATTCCATGAATGCCGAAGGAGGGATGAATCCATCAACAGCCACGGCAGCCCATCCAATATCCTGAAGGATACGGTTCATGCCATACATATGGGGAATTGCGTCAATACTGATGCCTGTCTTGATCAATCCATCCATGTATGAGCCATGGGCCACCTTGCTCAGGTAATCCACATTCTTCCTCATCACATATCTCCACACGGCATGATCCAGAGCCGTATAGTTGTTGTATGGCTGATCTATCACAAGCCCAAGCAGATGTTTAGGTAACTTATCCAGTATTTGGTTCATCTCCATAATCTCGCCTTTCGCTTTGCCGCGTCACTGCCTGCTTCACTGCGTTCGCAGCTTCGGCTCCTCGCAATGACAAGTTTCACTATTTGCTGTTCGCTTTTTACTAATCCCTAATCCCTAATCCCTAATCGCTTTTACTCCGGCTTGGCCAGTTCAAAGAGGGATGCCCCATTGGCACGCACATAATAATTGCCTCCCATCCGGCCAACCAGGTCGATCTTATGAGGATCGATTCTGCCATTTTCATCAAGAATATCCTTATTTACATGCATCCTGAGAATCTCGCAAACAACCAGGTTTCCCGCGCCACCTTCAACGCCTGTTTCAATAACATTCAATACCTTGCATTCAAACTGAACGGGCGACTCTTTCACACGACAGGGCTTCACAAGTTCCGACGGTTCCATTGTAAACCCCACCATTTCGAATTCGTTCACCCCTCTGTCAAAATCGGCGCTGGAATCACTCGTTTGCTGAACCATCGCATAGTTGACAACGTTAATCACCACCTCCGGAACTTGCTTAACATTCTCATAACTGTGTTTTGTTGTGTTGTTGTGGCCCCTTCTCGCCGGAGAGAAGATCAGAATGGGAGGGTTGGCTCCAAAAGCGTTGAAAAAGCTGAAGGGTGACAGGTTGGGACGCCCCTCTTCATCGATGGTACTGGCCAGTGCAATCGGACGGGGAGCAACAGCTCCGAGCATCGTGCCATGAAACTTGGCCAATGGGGTCACTTTGGGGTCAAATTGAATATATTCTGTGGCGGTATTGTTCATCTTGTTCAAATGTTTTATTTCGCTGGAAGTATTTTCGTAGTTACCTCTCCAAACCCTATGCGCAACCCCTCTTTTTCAGCATAACCACGCATGATGATCGTATCGTTATCGTGAATGAATTTACGCTCGCTGCCATCCGGCATTCTTACGGGTTTTGTACCTTTCCAGGCGATTTCAAGCATAGACCCGAACGAGTCAGAAGCAGGTCCGCTTATGGTTCCGGAAGCGTAAAGATCCCCCACGTTGATGTTGCATCCGTTGACTGTTTGATGAGCCAGTTGCTGCGCCATGTTCCAGTACATGTATTTGAAATTGGAGTGGCAAACCTGATGAGCAACTCCTCCTTCAGGCTGAATCAGCACATCAAGCTGGATATCGAAATTCCTGTCACCAGTCGATTGCAGATACGGAAGTACCCGGGGTTCCTGTTTTGGTCCTTTCACGCGGAAAGGTTCCAGGGCATCAAGGGTAACTACCCAGGGCGATGAAACGGACCCAAAATTTTTTCCCAGGAAAGGTCCAAGAGGCACATACTCCCATTTCTGGATATCACGTGCCGAGAGGTCGTTGAAAAGCACCATTCCGAAGATATACTCTTCGGCCTGCTGCACCGGCACAGAGTCGCCCAGTGAGCTGCTTTTTCCTGTAATAAAAGCCATCTCAAGCTCGAAATCGAGTTGGTTGCTGGGGCCAAAGAGCGGATAGTCCGCATCATCGGATTTGGTTTGACCTTTGGGTCTGTAGATGGGTGTGCCGGAAACAACAATCGAAGAACTCCTTCCATGGTAACCTACGGGGATGTGACGCCAGTTGGGAAGCAGGGCATTGGCAGGATCGCGGAACATGATGCCTACGTTGGTTGCGTGCTCGATGCTGGAGTAGAAGTCGGTATAGTCTCCAATCTTAACCGGAAGCAGGATCTCTACGTCATCAATAGAATGGAGTATTGTACTGTGGTCTTTCTTCCGTTCGCGCAGGGTGGGGTTACCCGACTCAAACAATTCCGTCAAACGACTCCGCACTGCCCTCCAGGTAGGCTTTCCCAATGCAATGAAGTCATTCAGCGACGATTTCAGAAAGACTTCCGGTTCGAAATGCAGATCATGAAAATAACCCAGAATTGCCAGGTGGTAAAGGTCAATCACGGTATCACCTATCCGTGATGCTGCTCTGGGAGGAAGTTCTTTGGATTGAATAATTCCAAATGGTATATTCTGGATCGGGAAATCACACCCAGCCGGAACAGGGATCCAGGAAGAAAGCGATTTGTAACTGGTATCATTCATTGCTATTGTCTGTTTCAGGTTTTGGGTTTCGGGTTTCGGGTTTTTGTCGAGGGGCGGGTTTGGAACCCGCCCTTACCAATCCGCTACTTCTCATTCCTCATTCCTCATTCCTCATTCCTTATTCCTCATTCGTAATTGATTTAAAGTGTCCCCCTGCTCTCCTGCTCCAACTCAATGGACTCAAAGAGTGCTTTGAAATTTCCTTTCCCAAATGATTTAGCCCCTTTCCGCTGGATGATCTCGTAAAATACTGTAGGACGGTCTTCCACGGGCTTGGTGAATATCTGCAGGAGATAGCCTTCGTCATCCCGGTCGACCAGGATTCCCAACTCACGTAATGGTTGTAACTCCTCATCAATTGTCCCAACCCTGTCGAGGACAGTCTGGTAGTAGGCATCAGGAACACGTAAAAATTCAACCCCGCGATTGCGAAGGCTGATCACCGTTTCAACAATGTTGTTTGTAGCCATCGCCACATGCTGGACTCCGGCGCCACGGTAAAAGTCTATATATTCTTCAATCTGCGACCTCTTCTTCCCATGGGCAGGTTCATTGAGGGGAAATTTGATCCTGAAATTGCTGTTGGCCATCACCTTGCTCATCAAGGCCGTATATTCGGTAGAGATATCTTTGTCGTCGAAAGAGATAAGCTGCTTAAACCCCATAACGTCGGCGTAAAACTTTGCCCACACATTCATCTCTCCCCAGCCTACATTACCAACCATATGGTCGACATAAAGCAACCCTGCATCCGCAGGCCTGTAAAGAGGTTCCCAGGCAATAAAACCAGGCAGAAAAACACCATTGTAATTGCGTCTCTCTACAAAAAGGTGAACGGTTTCGCCATACGTATGAATCCCGGAAGTAACCACTTCACCCGTTTCGTCTTTTTTTACAGAGGGTTCCAGGTAACTTTTCGCCCCACGGTTAATGGTCTCGTCATAAGATTTCCGGGCATCATCCACCCAAAGCGCCACAACTTTAACGCCGTCGCCATGAAGCTTGCAGTGTTCCGCCACAGGTGAATCGGGTGTTAATGCCGTGGTCAATACAAAAGTGATCTTCCCTTGCCTGATCACATAGGAAGTACGGTCTTTCACGCCTGTTTCGAGTCCGGCATATGCCAGGGGCTGAAACCCAAAGGCTGTTTGATAATAGTGTGCAGCCTGTTTGGCATTACCTACATAAAATTCAACGTAATCGGTGCCGTTGATCGGCAGAAAATCTTCCATAATCCCTCATTCTTAATTCATAATTCTTAATTCTTAATTCCTCATTCCCTTATCCACGATCTGTAATAATCGGGATTCTCCAGTGCCATTGCTTGTTTTGTAATTTTCAAGGGTTTGAATGTATCAACCATGACGGCCAACTCGTCGGTCCCTTTTGCACCGATGCTGCGTTCCACTGCACCCGGATGCGGACCATGCGGGATGCCGGTAGGGTGCAGGGTAATCATACCCTGTTCAATGTGATTCCGGCTCATAAAGTCTCCATCCACATAATAGAGGACCTCGTCGGAATCAACGTTGCTGTGGTTGTAAGGCGCGGGAATGGATTCAGGATGGTAATCATAGAGCCTGGGAACAAAGGCGCACATCACGAACGTAGGGGTTTCAAATGTCTGATGTACCGGAGGAGGCTGGTGTAGCCGGCCGGTGATGGGTTCAAAATCGTGAATCGACAATGCATAGGGATAATGACAGCCATCCCATCCAATGAGATCGAATGGGTGTGAAGCAACATGATAGGGCCAGATCCTGTTGTCGCGCTTGATCTTTACAAGGAAGTCTCCCTTTTCATCATGCGTTTCCAACTCTATCGGGATCCGGATATCCCGCTCGTAAAAAGGAGCATGCTCAAGTAACTGCCCCGATTTGTTCACATACCGTTTGGGGAAATGCAACGGAGTAAAAGATTCGACGATGAACAACCTGTTATCCTCACCCTTGAATTCCATCTTGTAAACGACTCCCCGTGGTATAACGAGGTGATCCCCGTAACCAAAGGGGATGTTGCCATACATAGTTCTAAGAACACCCTCTCCTTTATGGACAAAGACCATCTCGTCGGCGCCAGAATTCTTAAAAAAATAGCTGGACATCGATTTCCGGGGAGCCGCAAGTGAAATATGGAGATCCGAATTCACTAGAACAGGAATCCTACTCTCCAGAAAATCATCATGCAGGGGAATCGTCATCCCGTTGAAACTTCGATGTTGCATGTTGCACTCAACAGCAACTTCCGGAGCCACAGAATAGGAGGCATCAATCGAATCTACCAGGGTAGGAGGCTGCATGTGGTAGACCAGGGAATAAGTGTCTGAAAAACCCTCTGTAGAGACTAGTTCTTCGGCATAAAGCCCCCCGTCGGGTTTCCTGAAAACAATGTGACGCTTCCGTGGAATCTGGCCAAGGGAATGATAATGTGGCATACTTTATTGTTTCAGTTGTGAATGAGTTAACTGGTTTTGAAACGAATCTGATACAAATTTAAATTAATTCTAAATAAAAGCAATGTTTTGTGCAAAAAATGTGTAACGTCGCCGGTGCCTGATTTTCAATTAAAAGTCGTACTTTTGCCGTCTTAACCAAACCATCATTTCCTTACCCATGAAAAAATTATTCCTTATCTCATTAGGGCTGATTTTCATTACTTTAACAGTAAGTTCACAGTCCGTTAGTCCCACCTCTACCTCATCAGGAAACACATCAGATACTCCGGTATGGGTATCCATGATGCAAGACCCGGATGCCAATTTCTTTGCGACCCAGGAAGACTTTAATGAATACTGGAAAGATCGGCCCATCACGAAGGGGTGCGGTTGGAAAGTGTTTAAACGTTGGGAATACATGATGCAAAGCCGTGTTTCGGCCGATGGTATTATCCCTTCGCCTGATGCTACCTATCAGGCCTATACAACCTATATTAAAAATATTCGCTCCACCGGCGGAGCCTGGACCTCCCTGGGACCTTCCCTGATCCCTCTTCCCGGGCCAGCCGGATACGAAGGTTTGGGAAGAATAAACAACATTGCCTTCCACCCCACCAATCCCAACAAATGGTATATTGCAGCCCCTTCGGGCGGGATGTGGATGACAAGTGACGGGGGAACAACCTGGGAAACACACACTGATACACTGCCAACACTCGGCGTATCTGCTGTAGTAGTAGATTATACCAACCCGAATATTATTTTTATTGGAACTGGTGACCGCGATGCCGGAGATGCTCCCGGATTAGGGATCTTTAAAAGCGTTGATGGCGGGTACACCTGGGCCCAGTCTACACTTGGAATGGGAGAAAAAACTGTTGGCGAGATTCTGATGCACCCAACCAACCACCTGATCCTCATCGCGGCTGCAAACGGGGGCATTTACAGAACCACCGACGGAGGAGCCAACTGGTCCCTGTCAACCACTGGCAACTTCAAAGATATTAATTTCAAACCCAACGATCCCACCATCGTGTATGGCGCTTCAGGGGCCAACTTCCACCGCTCAACAGATAATGGCGTAACCTGGACACAGATCAGTGCTGGATTAACAAGCGGACAACGAGGAACTATTGCAGTTACGGCGGCTAATCCAAATTATGTCTATTTTGTCCAGTCTGACAACAGCAGCGGCTTCAAAGGACTCTACCGTTCGACAGATGCAGGCTTGACCTTCACAACACGTTCAACATCTCCCAATATCCTCGACTGGTCTTGCGACGGTTCCGGAAGTGGTGGTCAGGGATGGTATGATCTCTCAATCGAGGCGGATCCTTTGAATGCCGAGACGATTTATGTTGGCGGAGTGGATGTATGGAAATCAACCAACGGCGGAACCACCTGGGCGATCAATTCCCATTGGTATGGCGGATGCAGTGTTCCAGCTGTGCATGCTGACTGCCATATGCTTAAGTTCTCACCGGTTGATGGGAAATTTTATGCCTGCAACGATGGAGGTATCTATAACACCAGTAATGGCGGAACAACCTGGACCGATTACACCGAAACGATGACCATCGGACAGATCTATAAACTGGGCCAGTCTCAAACGGTAAAAGAGAAAGTGATCAACGGTTTTCAGGACAATGGGACCTATACGTATACAGGACCCGAATGGTGGACAACCGGAGGTGGCGATGGCATGGAATGTGCCATCGATTTTACAGATGCTGCGTGGACATACCATACAATTTATTATGGCGACATCTTCCGGAAATATAACAACGGAGGTGAAAAGAAAATTGCCGGGGAAGGGACCTACGGCATCACCGAGGGAGGTGCCTGGGTAACCCCTTTTATTCTTCACGAGACCAATCCTGAGACAATGTTCGTAGGCTATAAGAATGTCTGGAGAAGTGAAAATATTCAAGGTTCGTCCCCTTCGTGGGCAAAAATTTCCGATTTTGGCACAGGGAACAACTGTGTGGTGGTTGAGCAATCACCGGCCAACAACGACATTCTTTATGTTGCCAGGTACGATAACAAGCTTTTCCGCTCCGATAATTGCAATGCAGCAAACCCAAACTGGATTGAGATCAGCTCCTTCCTGCCTGCTTCGGGCTACCCTACCGACGTAGAAGCCCATCCATCCAACCCGGATGTTGTTTATATCACCATGGCGAATGGTGTTTATAAATCGCTCGACAAAGGACTCACCTGGACCGAAATCACCGGCACACTGCCCAATATTCCAATCAGCACCATCGCCTATTACAAAAATGCGATGGAAGGGCTTTATATCGGTACTGATGCCGGGGTATTCTACAAAGATGCTTCCATGACCGACTGGATTCCTTTTAATGATGGGCTTCCGGTAAGTGTGAGGATCACAGAACTGGATATCTATTACAACATAGATACGATCGCCAATGACGCTATCCGTGCCAGCTCATACGGTCGCGGACTGTGGGGCTCTGACATGTACCATTCAGCTCCGGATGCCGAATTTGAAGCATCTAATACAACCATACCGATTGGTTGCGCGATTAATTTCACCGACCTTTCCAATGGCATTCCAACATCATGGAACTGGACCTTTGAAGGTGGGACCCCTGCTTCGTCAACGGAGAAACATCCGGCAAACATTACTTACAATACAGCAGGAGCCTTTCAGGTTAAGCTGGTTGCTTCAAACGAACAAGGATCTGACTCCCTTACCAAAGCCGGATATATCACTGTTAGCGACAACCTTCTTCCGGATGTGGATTTTACGGCAACAACCAATGTGGTTTGTTCAAATGAGCCGGTGTATCTGACAGACCTCACCGCATATTGTCCGTCGGCATGGAGCTGGTCGTTTTCACCCGGCAATGTGATCTACCTGCTGGGAACAACCATGAACAGCCAGAATCCCGTTGTAATGTTCACCCAAAACGGTGCTTTCACTGTCACCCTGACAGCAACGAACTCAGTAGGTACATCGAGCGAAACCAAAGTGGATTTCATCATGAACGGAGGCTACCAGCTTCCATTTACTGATGATTTTGAGACCGGTTTCGCTACCCAATACTGGACCATCGAAAATCCGGATAATCAGGTAACATGGGATACGATTTCTGTCCCTGGCACATCACCCGATAATAAAGCAGCCTGGATGAATTTCTTCGATTATATCTATATGTATAAACGTGATCAGCTCATCAGCCCTGTGTTCGATTTTACCAACTTTACCAATGTTATGCTTACATTCCGCCATGCATATGCCCAGCGTGATGTACTGAAAGACTCGCTGATTATCCTGGTTTCTGAGGATTGCGGAGCCACCTACACCCGTATTCTGGCCCTCGGACCTGACGGCACACCAAACACCTTTGTTACGCATGAGCCAACGATGGACGAGTTCTATCCGGCAGATGCCAATGACTGGTGCGGAGGCAGCTACGGCGTCAATTGCTATGAAGTGGACCTCAACGGATACTCAGGCAAACCAAATGTGAAAATTGCCTTTGAGGCATACAACCGGCGCGGGAACAATCTCTTCCTCGACGACGTCACACTCACAGGAACTGTGGGCATACCGCAGGGTGTAAACCACTCGAATGCAATACATGTCTATCCCAATCCAACAACCGGGATTGTTAACGTATCCATCGACAACCTCAACGGAGATGCCATGGTACAGCTCTTTTCAACTCAGGGCCAAACAGTAGTTTCGAAGAAGGTGTTGAATGCAGCAGGAGTGGTTACACGGCAACTTGATTTATCACCCCTGTCCAAAGGAGTCTACTTCCTGAAAGTAACGACACCTGATGCAACAGTGGTGAAAAAGATCGTAAAAGAATAACAGACGAAGATCCTACCCATATGAAATGGATACCCGGATTACTTGTACTTCTCCTCATCTCCATCCATACCTGGGGACAAACCAGCTGGCGTCCAGGCGAAATGGAAGCGAAAGTATACCTTCAATCAACTGAAGATGTAGCTTTGCTGAAAAGCCTGAAACTAATGGACGAACCGGCAATGGAAAATGGGGTGGCGATGGCGTGGGTATATATAACTCCGGCTGAGATGGAGAAACTGGTTGCCTCAGGTCTGATATTCATCATCACAAATCCCGATCTGAACAAGCACAGTAAGAATTTTTGGGACCGCGCTATCCTGGAGAGTTACCACAACTACAACCAGATGGTTGAACTCTCCGACAGCCTGGCGACAAACTTTCCGGATATCTGCATGAAGATCATCCTCGCAACCACTCCCGAAGGAAGGGAATTGGGTATCCTGAAGATCTCTGACAACGTAGAGATCAATGAGAATGAGCCGGCGATCATGTTCGACGGCGGGATTCATGGCGATGAGATCATGGGCCCTGAACTGGTGATCCGTTATGCCCGGGAGTTGTGCCTGGGATATGGGAATGACTCTACCTATACCAACCTGATCAACAGCCGGGAGATCTGGTTGTACTATATGGTTAATCCGGATGGGTATGCCAATGGCATCAGGTATAATTCAAATGGTGTTGATTGCAACCGCGATGTTGGATTTATGTGGGGTGGTGAAGGATACAGTCCGTTTCCATTCTCACAGCCCGAAACCAGGGTCCTGAGAAGTCTTTGGCTGGAGCATAATTTTGTTCTGTACAACAATTTTCATGGAGGAACTGAGGTTATCTCACTTCCCTGGAGTTACAGGGTTGCGCAACCTCCCGACTGGGTCCACATCCAGCAACTGGCATCAGTTTATTCCAGCACATCGGGCTATCCGAACCTGGGTTACGGACAGGGATGTATCATTATGTACCAGATTTTTGGCGCTACAAAAGACTTTAATTACGGCTCATTGGGCCAGGTTGGGTGGTCGATGGAGATCTCTATGCTGAAAGAGCCTCCGGCCAGCCAGATCCCAATGTATTACAACTACAATGTTCCCGCAATGACCGAGATGATCGATAGGGTTGGACGGGGAGTAAACGGCGTTGTGACAGATTCCTTAACCGGAAGCCCGGTAAAAGCCTCCATTTTTGTAGGGTCATACTATCCTGTTTATACCGATGCCGAATTAGGGGATTACCATAAATATGTGATGCCGGGAACCTACACCCTTACTGTTAAAGCAAGCGGATATCAAACAAAAACCATTACCGGTGTTACGGTACCAAATCAGGGATCTGCCACCACCAACATTCAGTTAACACCGGCTCCCGGAAGATTCGCCTATCGAACAATCGTAACCGAGATTCCCTATTTCCCCAGTTCGGGAAATTATTCTGACGAATCGTACGTTCCCGGAATTATAGGACCGCCCGATTCAATAAATTACAGTCTCGGACGCAGCGGTTATATCATTATCGATATGGGAGATACGATCTTTGACGGGACCGGAAATGATTTTAAGGTGTTTGAAGGCGACACAAGTCCCGAAGGATACTTCTGCCATGTGAGTGAGACAATGGACGGCCCATGGACAAACCTGGGCTCCGCTACAGGCACCACTGCCTTTGACCTGTCAAACGGAGCGATATCAGGCATCCGGTATGTCAAGATCACAGATGATGGCGACGGGATAACCAATGTAAACGATGCCGGGTTCGATCTTGACGGAATAGAGATCCTCACACCCCCGCTGATTGCAGATTTCTTCGCCGGAAATCCTACTCCCTGCATGGGAAGTGGAGTTGACTTCTTTGACGCATCCACCGGCAATCCGACACAATGGTCCTGGCAGTTTCCGGGAGGGACGCCATCATCCTCTAATGCCGCAAACCCCACCAACATAGTCTATACCGCCGTGGGTGATTATACGGTAACGCTTTCGGTGATCAACGCATTTACACAACAAACAATCACCAAAGAGAATTTGATCCATGTCGGCGAATCTCTGGTAGTAGACCTGGGATCCGACAGCACCATCTGCCCTTGGGAATCTGTCATACTGGATGCAGGAAATGAAGGGAGTACCTACCTTTGGTCGAATGGGGAGACAACCCGAACCATTCTGGTGGATACCACCTCCTTTGGTCTGGGTGAGCATACCATCTGGGTTGCCGTAATCAGTAGCGGAAATTGTGAAGGCTCTGATACGATCCATGTTACCATTGATGCCTGCACAGCAGTGAATGATCTCTCCTCCTCCCCGTCGGTGAAGATCTATCCAAATCCCAATAACGGAACATTCTATGTGACAGCATATCAATTCGAACACGGCATGATAGAGATTCTGACAATCCATGGGAAAGTGGTTTACACGTCATCGTTTGACAAACCCGGTGAAGCCCGAGAAATTTCACTGCCCCAACAAAACAAGGGAATCTATCTTTTGCGTATTCGGTCTGAACACCAAACTGTTACAAAGAAAATGATCATACAATAAGGAGGTTAATATGAAGAAACTGTTGCTTTTTCTCCTTGTCGGACTGGCAGCCTGCAACTCGACGGAAGATCGTCAGAAAGAGGCAAAAAAAGAGATCCTGAGTACCGACAGGGCATTCTCAGCCCGGAGTGCGGATAAAGGGATGCAGGAAGCCTTTCTTTTCTATGGAGCATCCGACCTGGTAAAACTCCAGGACGGACAGTTTCCGGTAATCGGGAAAGAGGCCCTAAGCATTACATTCAACGAAGTTTCCGACACCATGTACCGCCTTACATGGCAACCTCAAAAGGCTGAAGTTAGCGAGTCATGCGACCTTGGATACACATATGGGGATTATGAGCTTTATGACTTTGCACGCAATGAGATCCGGTATGGGAACTATTTTACCGTCTGGAGAAAAGAGAAAGACGGAACCTGGCGATGGGTACTTGATGGTGGCAATACGACTCCAAGACCTCATTAACCCGGGCCCCTGATGTCATCTTCCCAGCCACGCTTACTATGGAGCTCCAGTTTCATTCTGTTAGCTCTTGGGAATCTGCTGATGGCTACCGGTTTTTATTTCCTGATCCCCACGCTTCCCGTTTATGTTGTAGATGTACTCCATGCCAAAACCAGTGATGTGGGGTATATTTTGGCTGCTTATACCGTTTCCGCCCTGATTATCCGTCCATTTACGGGAATTGGACTGGATACCTGGGGCAGAAAATGGATCTATATTATCTCTTTGCTGATTTTCACATTAACGATACTTCTTTATCCCCTGATCCTCACGTTTGGTCTTTTGCTTGCCGTCAGGTTTTTTCATGGATTCTCCTGGGGTTCCACTACAACCGCAGGAATGACTGTTGTTGTGGATGTAATTCCTCCTCAAAAACGTGGTCGCGGAATCGGCTATTTCGGGATCTCTTTTACGCTGGCTATGGCAATTGCCCCAGTTCTGGCTTTGTTTATTATGGAGAGATGGGGCTATTTTGAGATGTTTTACATCGCAGCGCTATTCTCTTTTTGTGGATTTCTGCTTGTGCTGTTTGTTCGATACCCGGTAATCCAGGCACCGCCAGAGAAGAGTAAACTAAGCTGGAGCAAGTTTATAGAACCAAAGGGAATTCCAATCTCAGTCCCCATGGCACTCTTTGGGATCAGTTATGGAGGTGTGGTGTCATTCATAACCCTATACGACAAAGAGCTTGGACTGGCTGAGGCAGGATCTTTTTTCCTCGTACTGGCAGGTGGTGTTACATTCTCCCGGCTATTTTCCGGACAGATTTTTGACAAATACGGACCAAATTACCTGATGACAGGAGGCTTCCTGGCGAATATCGCAGGCCTGATTTTTTTAGCTCTTATGCAAAACCTAACCGGATTCCTCATAGCTGCCGGTATGATTGGAGTAGGCGTTGGGATCATGATGCCGACGTTGCAGACCATGGCGAACAATGTTGTTTCCGTTCGCCGCAGAGGAGCCGCAAA
>Ga0351879_1021_pt1 | contig 37723 bp, 32 predicted proteins | sample BONcelFGM3001D15_FD_206782 | JGI IMG/M metagenome (GOLD analysis project Ga0351879, IMG submission 206782) | Enriched cells from coal bed in the Powder River Basin, Montana, United States - BONCAT cells FGM rep3 HSBNCT.FGM.300.1.D15 ... | reverse complement strand
AACGGCAGATAAGGTTAAACCGGGAATCATCATGTACAGTGAGGGGATGGCGGTTCCCCGCGACATGCCAGGAATTGTATCCGGTCGTGTCCATGACGCGCTCGTTCTCCCTCCGCCAGTGAATCTTAATAAACTTATCAAACCCGATTTTGCTATCTTTCGGGTACTCCAACTGGCCGACGACCGTCTGCATCGTGAACTTGCCTGTGCTTTCTTCAATGGGTATGGAGTAGAGATCAATACCATGAAGCCAGAACGGCCTGAGTGGATAATAGACGAGTTTGCCTATATGGGAAAGACCACCAGAATTCTCAGGGAAAACAGCGCCGTATTTCACAATTACAATTACTTTCCATTACTTCCCACTCAAACAGACAGCGTTTATGTTAACAGATGGAATGCTGGCACGAAAACAATCTATACAATCCTCAGTATGAAACCTGCAGGATTTTCGGGAAAGCTGTTTGAAGTCGACCCGGTCCCTGAGGGTTATCATGTTGTTGATTTGTGGAACCACCAGGAAGTGATCCCTTCAGTTACAAGCGAAAGGTTCTGGATCCCGGTTGAATTGGAGCCGTTTAACAAATCCTGGGTCCATTCCCGCAAGGAAGGTGTTGTTGGCTGCATAGCAATCCTTCCTTCACTCTTAAAGGCGACTGTCACTAAAGATACCCTCTGTTTTTCTGCTTCTGCTGAAGCCGGTATGCGGATCGTTCTGACTGGGGAAAATCCATCGTACCAGGTAAATAGCTATGAATTTTCATCAGCCGATCATACCATTTTCTGCTGGGATTATTTTCCACATTCAACGAAAAAGATTGTAATTCAGTTATTTAATAATCGCGAACTCATGGATGAAAGGGTTGTTCGGCTCGATAACACCAGTCCCCGTCTCATCTCCAGTGTTAAACGAACCAAACCTGTAAGAAATTGTATTGACGGGATGGTAAAGATCCCTGCAGGAACATTTCGGTTCTACACCAAACGCGCACCGGAAACCCTTGAACCCTTTATTCAGCTTCCTGATCATGCAGACACAGTTCTGCTAAATATGAAAGGATTCTTCATGGACCGTTATCCGGTTACAAACAAGGAGTGGATGAACTTTGTGCTGGGCACCTGCTACAAACCTGCTGACACTTCTAATTATCTGAGGCATTGGATTAATGGACAAATCCCTGACGGTGAGGAAACTTGTCCGGTCACAAATGTGAACCTGGAAGATGCAAAAGCATATGCAGCATGGGTGGCCAAGCGCCTCCCTACGGAAGCTGAATGGCAATACGCTGCACAGGGATCAGATATGCGAAAATATCCCTGGGGAAACGAACCGGATAGTTCACGCTGCAATTACAACCTGAATCATCCCACTCCTGTGGACCAATTCCCAAGGGGAGCAAGCCCATTCGGAGTGGAAGACCTGGTGGGAAATATCTGGCAGATGACAAACGACATCTATGATAATGGTAGTTATTACTTCAATAGTATCCGGGGAGGCAGTTATTACCACCCGGATGCCAGTATCTGGTATGTAACGGGCGGAGCGCTGCCTGCCGACCATCCTGAGATGCTGTTGTTGATTGGCCCCGGCCTGGATAGAAATAGCACGGTTGGCTTCAGGCTGGTGAAAGATATAGACAATTGATTTTGCCGGAAAGGGTAGTTTATTTCTCTCAGTTGGTTAGATACATGATCAGGTACTGGTTTCCATCAATCAGAATAGCCCAGGGAGACCATCCTTGTCCATATTTATTTGAGATCCCATTTTTCATTTCCGTTAATCCATTGTATACCTGTACATTCCATGCCATCGTTGCGTTAAGGGGAATTTTAACGAACAATAGGTTTAGAGTACCCCTGACAAGGGTATAACCAAAAGGGACGTATCCCATTGCATCATACTTATTGATCGTACCGCTAAGCCCCTGGTTCGAATAAACAGCATTCTGGATAGTCCATGCAGTTGCAGAGTTCTTGAATTTAAGGAACAACACATAATAAGTCCCATCGTAATAGCCTATCTCTTTTGGAACAAAGTCCTCTTTTCCCATGGCGGTGATACCGTTTTCCAGGGCGACGTCACTGGTATAGGTATTCAGATACCAGGCAGTAATTCCCAATGTTTGGTCATTGATGTATAGGACATAAAGGCTAACCACCTGGCCGTTCGGGTCGGGAGCTACTTCAATGCCAACAGGTAGATACCCCTGATTGACCTTCTTTGTAATTTCATTAGAAAGAAAGTTCGTATTTCCTGATTTGTACCATTCTAACACCCAGTTCTGTGAAAACAGAAGGTTTGAGGAAAGAACTATCACAATTATAAAGATAAGCTTTTTCATCGTTGGTCGGATTTAGATAACCAAAGATAAAAAAACCGGCTATAGTTTTAACAACCAGGCGTCTTTATAAAGGGTTTTTGCTTCACTGAGACGGCGAATAGCCTCGTCACGGTCGGCTGAATCAAATATCGAAACCCGTAGCTTCTCCCCATTTTGAAGGATCTTAGATTGCTTGTAGCCTTTGGCAAGCAATTGCTTAACAACATTCTCAGCCTCACTTAATGGAAGTTGACTTTTTACTATGATGTAATAGTGTCCACTATCCGGGGTCCTCTTCACAACTGCTTCTGAAGCCTCAGACCGGACAGGAGGGGGGGGAGTTTTAAGAGGTTTTACAGAGATGGTATCGGGTTTTGGGTCCGGAGGCTCCTGCCCACATACATATGGGGTTCCCCCGGGATCAGCAACCTCTCCAAACCAGGCTGCTGCATAATTCTGACAGATACCGATCCCGATAGCGTTCCATTGCTTGCCTTCCCATTTTCCTGTATTCATCAGAAAACCATTGAAATAATCAAACGATCTCCAGAAAGCGATCACACTGTCGATCATAACTGCATCGTTTTCCCAGTAAACTATCTCGAAACCCTTTCCGGGATATCCTGAGAGTTCTTTTGGCTTATCCCATACCGAATTCTTTTTATCCTCATCACCAGGATAACAAAATGGCTTCCAGGGTCCTCTATCTGACCAGGAGTGAAAATTACATGGCTCAATATCCGGATTATGGAAGAAAAGGTCCTTCACATGGGTGTTGGCAACGTAACATAAAGACCGTGACAATGGTATTGGAGGAAGGTCATATTGGCGTCTGTACTCATTGATCATCCTGTAAATTTTCGATTCTGCCTCAGAGATGCAAAAGTTCTCTGGAACCTCACTTACCTGAACGATCTTAGTCTGAGCATCTATTCCAGCGTTGTAGCTGAAAAGGAAGAAGATTACTAATATTAATTTTTTACCAGCCATGATTCCGGTGGTCGTTCCTGTTTCGCACTGTAATACAATGTTTTACCCGGATCCAGGATACGTGCATAAAAAGCATATCCACCCAGGTTGTTTTCAATCTTGAGAAGAAGCTTATTCCACCCCACCCTCAGATGCACAGGGAGAACAGCCTGATCTGGTTCAGCAACTCTGACACCCAGAAAACGGTATATCTCTTTGTTGTTAAAAAAGACTTTTGCCCCGTCGTCACTTCCAATCATAAGCAGAACATCTTTCTCTTTCAGTGAATAGATATATGTCAGGGCATAAGTTACAACCAGTTCATTGGGTTCAACCTTATCCCTGAGTGAAAAATAACCATCCTCAGGTGTTCTTACGTATTTCCAGCGAATAGGTTGCCCACCGTAACCACCAAGCCGCATAGTTGTATCAACAGTTAGTTCGGGAGGATAGATCGAATCGATCCCCAGTCGCTGGGTTTCAGTGATCCTTGGATTGGGGAAAGGTCCAAGTATATACCAGTCGGGAATAAATGTTCGCTTTGGAATCAAATCAATTCCGTCAAACCCGATCAGATAACCGGAGGATTTTGGATCTTTTCCTGTGACTTTTATCTGCAGATTAATTTTACTATATGTCGGAATAATATCAGTCAACGGAACCTTCCCGCCAGCCTGTAACAGGGTTGCATATCCATTAAATTTACCAGCCAGTTTCTGCTGGCAGTAGATCTCAAAATCGCCATAATCAGGACCTTTGCTGAAATAGAGATCTATCTGGTATCCCGATTCAAACATCTTCTCGAGATTTATGGTAATTACTGATCCGCTATCGGTCCCAATCGCAAGATGTTTCCCTTCGCTCCAGTCGGGACTAATGTCAGATACATCGATAACCTCATTGGGTGTCTCTCCCAGCGACATGGGTAGATCCTCAGCCTCTATCAGGCTGTTTGGCGTAATCTGTGATAGAACTACCCGGTTACCGGCTTTGGGAAGGATAGGGAGCGCAAAATGATCCTCCAGTTGATACCAATAGACAGTACTGCTGTAGTCTGCAATCTCTGTGTTACCATGTCCATGCTCAATAGTAAAAAGGATGTGCTTTTTGAATGGGATGGGGTCGGTAATATTCAACCGATACGCAGAGATCCTTCCAAGGCTGTCATCTTTGAGGATCAATCCGTTAAAAGGACCTGCAAACTCACCCTGGTTGAAATACCAACCACCCGAGAAATAGTCTTCAGTTCCTGTCCCAATAATGGAAGGTCGCTTTTCACTGTCAACATAAACCATCTCATTCCCTTCCAGGAAAGAGAAACTCCCGTCATAAGACTGCATCTGGAGATTGACGCCGACTACGTGCCCCTGACCGTCGGCCTTCAGGATGGTATAGTTCGAGTCATAATCAGTACGGATATCCCGGTTCCAAAAAGCGTGAAAATATCCAACACTTCTGTCGAGGTATCCTTCCAGCTTGAAATAGTTAATCTGGTAATAAAAGGCATAAACCTCGTGGGTTGTTTCGTTAACAATCTGAATTCTGGCTGATTTCTCAAAGGGCATCGGGAAATAACAAACATAACCGCCGCTTGTCATACCAAGGTATTGTGATACATACGGCCTGTATTCAAAGGCACATCCGAAGAAATCGCCAAACGGGACATTTACAGATGGAACATCTTCATCATCCCAATACATCTTGAGCACCAGCCTTCTCAGAAAGTTGGGATCCTTCGAGTCGACCGCGAACCAGATGCGCGTAATGACGCCAGGACCCGTAACATCCAGGATTGTCGCAGTAGCTCCCGGAGCAATGGTGATCCTGTCGTTGTTTTGGCCCGCCGAATCGGTACTAGCAACCTGGTATTGTTTGGCTGTTTTCGCATAAGGGAGTGAAGCCGGAGATAACAATTTCTCCAGGTTTGCCCTGTTCGTGGAGGGGTCGCAGCCTGAAAGAATCAATCCCAAAAAAACTGATATTAAAATAACTAGAAGAGATACCTTCATGATTTACTGATTCTGTTATTACATTGCAAAGGTCTGAAAACTTATTTAATTAGATGCTGGAATCTGGCTTTTGGCTCATCCCTATCCCTAATCCCTAATCGCTAATCCCTAATCGCTAATCCCTATACTCTTCTATCAGCAACTTCGCCATTATGGCATCCCAAATATAGTTTGAAGGGGAGTTAAGCACTTCATTATCTGGACTATACGACTCCCAGAAATTATGATTCTTTCTTAATTGCCCTACAACCGCATCAACCATTTTACCGGCTAATTGATGAGCCAGGGAGTCATATCCATAGTTTTTCAGTCCGTCATAGACCATGTAATCCCACAGAAGCCAAACCGGGCCATTCCATTTGCAGCAGTAATCAACATTCGGACTATACCATGGATCATCAGCCGAAAGGGTAGGGACACCGTACCGACGCCAGAATTTGGTCGTATCCGAGAGTACATCCACCAGGCGCACGGCACGATCGGGAGGTGCAACTTCGGCCCATAGAGCCAGGAATCCGATGATCTCCTGGCGGCGGAGATCACGGGTCATAAAAAACCAACCGTGGTCATCCCTGTTCACGGAATAATAAAACCCTGTTGAGTCATCCCACATCCGCTCATTCACCAGTTGGGAAGTTTTTTCTGCTTTATTAAGCCAACTCCTGGCTTCCTCAGTTTTTCCAAGGGCTTTGGCCATTTCAGCCAGACTGCGTTCCTCCCTGATGACCATTAAAGTCAAATCAAGGCATTCAAGTTCGTCGGAGATATCTTCTTTGTCAACATCCAGATACCTTTCGGCAGATACCTGAAAAACAGCATTATACCAGTCGCGAACATTCTCTATCAGGCCATATGGGCCCCATTCATAGGTTCCATCCTTGTCAGCATCCCTATTAGAGATGATCCAGTCGATGTACTTTGCTCCGGAAGTATAGGCATCTTCCAGGAAGACCTTGTCTTTGCTTACCAGGAAAATCTCCCAGTTGATCCAGCTGAAAAATGGAGAGGATGTGGTCGACATCTTTTTATGCGGATAATCCTGCAATCCCCTGGGACCGTGTCGATAAGCTATAAGTCCATCATCCCGTTGCTGTTCCATATAAACCCGCTGAGATCCTTGTGCTGATTTTGGGTCCAAGTAAACATAAGACAGCATGCTAAGAGACTCGTGTAGAACCTGGTGACCATGCCCCCAACCCCAGAGAGGATTCCGGCTAAAGACATAGAAATTTTGCGTAGTTCTTTCGGCTGGAGGGTACATCGATCCTCTGGCCAGGTTAAATGCCCCCAGGTATACAAGCTTTTCATCCATGGTTTTAAACCGGATCTTCGGAACCCTTGAGAAGAGGATCAGGTTATCATCATAATAACTCCTAAGGTGCATCGTCTTCACGGATTCGACCTCGTTCAGCAGAGGATCAACCGCCTCATTTTGCGCTTGAACGCCACGTATATAACGAAAGTTACAGGTTTCGCCAGACCTTAACCTTTCCTTTAACATAAGAGCTATATAATCAACCAGATCAGATTCTTTAAGGTTCAATTCATCTAATCTGTATGTCGAATAATAGTCGGTTTTTATCTCGTTATAGAAACCTTCTATATCACCCCTGAAGCCGCCATATGAATCATTTTCTGGATTGGAAGTGAAGATATCCCTTAAACGGGTCGGATACCCATATTCCGGCTTCAGGCTGCTGATTATCCGATAGAGGCTCTCCCTGTGGTGAAGAATATATCCCTGATGCACGGTATCGTATGCGACTATTTCCAGGGAGTCATTTCCAAGCTCAAGAATAGGGTAGACAACTAACTCATGAGGCACACCATCCGTATTTTTCACTTGCATATCCACCAGTGCAATAGAGGAACTATAAACAAAGAAGGTCTCTTTAACATGTATTCCCCTGATCGGCTCATACTCCATTATTGCCATATCGGGAAACGAGAAAGTAACCACTGGTTTTTTGAAATAATCCCCAATAGTACGAATCACGACTTCATCAATTTTCCAGATGCAATACATGGAACCCGCCTGATCGGAAGAGTATGTAATAGGCTTACAATCAGAATAGTAGTTCATTTTATAGGCCTTATCACTATAAAGCCTCGAACGATTCATAGCCGCAGCGTAGGTCGTATAAAGAGGATCAGTTGTTTTGGCATCCATCCGGATATAATCCTCCACGGGTTTGAGGTTCTGCGAAATAAGAGTACAAGGAAGAGCAACAGCCAGTATTACCAGGATTCTGAAAAACATGGTGATGGTTTTATGGTGTAAAGATAAAGCATCCTGTGCAACCAGAATAAAAGTGTCTTATTTTAATCCCAACCATTGAGGAATGTTGGAATAATTGTTACCTCCGCACTTGATGTCAGATAGAGAGGGAGCTGTTCACCTTCTTTAAGAAAAACTGCCACATGATGCCCTTTGGTGAGAAGAAAATTAACCTGCTCCTCAGCCGGAATAAACGGGTAGGCTGGAAACCCTGAATAAAACATGCATTCGACATAATGTCTCCCTTTGACATTGAAAACCACGGTATGCGGCGGCTGAGTCATCCCTAAGTCTCTGAATATCTCCTTGTTCTGAAGCTGAATCAAACTATATGTATTCAATTGTGAATCGATGCAATGCGTCTCGTTGATTCTGGCAGGTTGCAGGTTTACATTGACCAGTACAATGAATAACAACACCTTGATCGGCAGTGAAATGAAGGTCGGAACTGAACTTCGTGCAAGGGATGTAAGACCTGCATCGATCCCTGCTGCACAGAAGAGAAAAACAGGTATTGCTGCCACGAAAGGATAGCTTGGCATTTTGGTTGCTGCCAAAGAGAAAAAAAGGTAGACCAGGAGAGGCAATGACAAAAGGGAGATTCCGAGCGGTTTGTTTTCTATCCGGTAGATAAATGCCCCAATGGAAGGAATGATGAGATAAAGTACTCCCTTGCCAAACAGCTCCCCAAAAGTTTCAGCATAGTACCAGAAACTCCCTCCGTGACCCTCCAGAACTCGCGTAAAATGCAGTATATTATAGAGCATTGTATGCTCAGTTTCAGCAGGATACCAGGAGTATATCAATATCTGCCAGGGGATGGCAACGGCCAAAGTTATCAGGAGAGATACCAGGAGAGACAGGTACTTGCGGAGGGCCAGCCTGTACACAAGGATGTTATACAATCCCCATCCGGCATAAACCAGAAGTCCAACTAACCATTTGCATAGGATGGCCGATCCGGAAAAGAATCCGATCAAAAAGATCCAATAGCGCTTCCCCGACGACAGATACTCGATCCATGCCCAGATACTGGCCGTTACATAGAAGAGAAATGCCACATCATTGTGGTCCACTTCGATTCTTCCGCTGACAAGTTCTGCCAGGTGATATGAGGTGGCTGTAAGGAGTGCGGCAACATAGCCTGTACGCTGATTGATTGCCAGGCGGCCAATCCTGTAGGCAAAAAAGACCAGCCCGGTGCTCATGCATACGCTGGGGAACCGAAGCGCCATTTCATTGATGCCAAAGAGCTTGAAGCTGAAGGCGATCTGCCAGAGAAAGAGGGGTTGTTTGTGAAGCCAGATGACTGAACGATCCCATCGGTCGTACGCCATAGAAACAACCGGGTTGTCGTAAAGGGTTGGCATCAGGGGATGGCTCATGAGATTCTTGGCGACCAGGGCATGAAATCGTTCATCCCAGAGATTCAGGAACGAATCCAGCAGGGAGGCAGAAAGGAAGAGAGAGAACGCCCCGAGGAGCAGAAATATCAGAGCGCCTGTGAACCGTTTATTAAACTGTAGAATCAGGCTAAGCAAGATCAGAAGAGATGAAACAATGGCAAGAATGATCTGGAGATTACTAAAACCCATCACCTGTTATTTTTCATCTGTCAGGTAAAATAAAACGCCGTTTGAGAGATGGTTTCCATGCAATTGCAGCACATAACACCCTGCGGAGAGCCTGTTCTGTTCATGATCTTTTAGGTCCCAGCAGATCTCGTTCGTTCCGGTTGAACAATCAACCGGAGTGTGTCGATAAACCAACTCTCCACTCATTCTGTATACAGAAAAACCGACCTTATGCGCGTTATTCAATGTAAACCTGATAGTGAGATTCTCAAAAGCGGGAACAGGGAAGAGGGTAACGTCAATTCCCTGACGTTCATTGCTGGCAATCCCCAGGCCCGGGTTCCATTCATACGCTCCGATATCTAACCGGTTGTTGTAAATTCTTGGATTTCCGGCCAGATCTCTGCCGGGGACCATCAGGGAACTTGTATCAGGCGTCCCGGCATCTTTCATCGGTGAAGAGGCACCTAACTGGAAAGGGTAGGAGCCGGTTCCGGAAAATTCAACCAGTGTGTCCAGGTTATTGAGATATTCTCCATGATATCCTTCATGTCCGCCACTTCCCGCAAAACCTGATGTATCGCCGGGAACATTGCAGAAATAAAAGTTTGGGGCCGACCGGATATCCCAGATGTAAATTTCCATTCCTTCATATGCAAAATTATTGTAAAACAGGCAATTATAGTTACTGGGCACAGCTGAATCATTGCAATAATACCCACCGCCATACACGGCAACATTATTGGTTACGGTGTTGTTGACAAATACAGTATGAGCGGCAACACAGGCAATGCCTCCTCCAAAAAAGCGGGCTTCGTTGTCAACAACTAGGTTGTTCGAACATACCTGCTGAGGCTCGGATCTGAGATACCCTAAACCACCTCCAAGTCCGCTGAAATTCCCCGAAAAGATATTATGGGTAACCAACGGATCTGAATATTCGAAGGAAGCCCCGCCTCCAATACCGGTTGAACTGTTTTGTTCAAAGAGGTTTGAAACGATTTCCGGACTCGAATAAACAAAGCATACCGCACCTCCATAGCCCCAGGGAGGATCAGATCTGCCTGATTCGTTATACCTGAATACACAATCCTTGATACGAACGCTGGCCTGCCTCCCGTAGATTGCTCCTCCCCAGCGGTAAGCATGATTGTATTCAAACACACAATGAAAGAAGGCTATTTTACTGAACTCCACGACCCGAAACGCGCCACCATACAATCCAATGGAATCGACCATGGTTATTGCCTTCCCAAAGCGAAACCTGCAATGGGAAAAGAGGGATGAATCCACTGATGGATCCAGGTGTTCATAAAAGATGCCATTCCATCCGCCAGCACCTGTCAGAGTATCCGAAAACCCAGTCGTATCGGAACGCGTGAATTCAATCATCTCATCTGGCAAACCAAGTGCGATAACAGACCCTCTGACCGTGAACTGAAAGTGTCCCATAAACTCTACCCGAACACCGGGATCAATAGTCAAGGTCTGATCGCCTGGAAGAAAAATATCAGACGTTACTTTTACCGTGTCGACATTCCACTGACCGGATACTTCTCCGGAAACTTCAATACTTGTAGCATGTGTTCTGAATGCAAGCAATGCTATAGACAAGCAAACCAGCATACCCAGTCTTATACCTGCGTTTTGTTTCATCTAATAATTCGTTGGTAAGGTTAGGAGAATGGATTCTCTTTTGTACTTTTCCTCAATTGCTTCAAATACAACTAAATATTTAGTTACAAAGTTAATTCGTTCAAGAAAACTTGCATTATCAATTGGCTCACTGATAGGATAATAACTCCAGACTGATATTGTATCCGATGTACCTGCTAATCCTTCTACATCAATGATGTAATGATCCCGTTGTATATTCGCATCAATGATCCTCAAACCCCCGGCTTGGTCACCAGGAGAAACGTATTGGGCAAGAGGGAGAACGGAAATTCCCCCGTCAAACTCAATAGTGATTGTCTTTGTGCCGGTAATTTCAAAGCTTAGCTGCAATGTAATAAACCTGGAGGTTGTAAATGTTGCATAGGGATACTCCTTTCCATTCAACAGAACCTGCCCAATCCTTGTTTTCGGAGGTAATGCCAGCATCATATTGGTCGTAACCGGTTGATTGCCCGACCGGTAAAATTTCCATACCAGAGTCGTTGAATCCCTCTTGTAAGATACGTTTACTTCCTGATCTCCCAGCCGGATCCTTTTCACAGTGAGGTAATCCCAATCGGCCGGAAGTCTTGGCGAGAAATTCAAAATATTTTGCTGTGCATCGACCTCGATTCCAAGCATCCCCTCAATGATTGGTTGCACCACCATAGTCTCCGACCAGCATTGGTGTGGACATACTCCGGAAGGCTTATATTCAGCACCGTTCAGCACTTCTTCAACATAACCCAATCCCCAGTTCCGGTAAACATTCATATTGTTCATGATATGGGAAAAACCCTGAATGTAATTCCCGTATCGGTATTCAGCAAGGGCTGTCCACCCGGTAAAAAGGGGCCATACGCTTCCATAATGATACCCTGTTGGTTTGAACATCGGGCTATCTTCTCCGATGATCCGGACTCCCCAGTTGGTTGAGAAGTTGTTCGAGGCATAGTCATCCAGCACAAAGCGCATAAGATAGTTGTTTGTCAGCCCGAAGAATGCGGGAACTGCCGGAAGAATGGTTTGATCGGTTCGTTGCGAACCGTCCCTGTTAAGGCCATAAACATAAAATTTCTCCTTTGCATTCCAGAATTTCTGATCAATCAGGTTTTTAACCACCCTGGCCTCTTGTCTGTACCGAACTGACTCATTGTCACGTGCAGCATCCGCAATATTACCAGCAGCTTCCAATGCAGCAACCCAGCATCCTGTAAGGTAAAAAGACGAATGAGATCCAAATAACTTTCCACCTTCAACCCAACCGTGTCCCACATTTGTATTTTCAATCAGGTGATCCTCATCGGTATCCGTAGAAAAGCAGTAGTCTATGGCTCTTTTAATCCCTGGCCAGTTTGACTGAATAAATGACGTATCACCCGATTTCAGGAGGTATTTTCCAGCCAGAACGAGAAAGAGAGGGGTGGCATCGGATGCATCGTAATGAATTACCCCCGAAGTAGTTGCCTCATGAAAGATCTTTCCGTTCAGATCCTGGTACTTAAGGTAAAATTCGAGATTCTTCTTCACCTTCTCAAAATCACCATAATCAAGCAAAGCAAGTCCGCTCCATTGGCCGTCACGTCCGAAATACCAGGAATATCCAGGTCTCCCGCTCACTGTTTGAGCTCCGTCCCAACCACGCTTAGTGGTTCCGTATCCTGCAACAAGGGCCGAACCCATCCCTGGTGTTGTAACAAAGAATCTATCGGTGCTTAGTAGAGCCCACTGATATCCGGTATTGAAGTTTTTATCCGGCGAGGTTACAATGAGACTCCTGGCTAAAAGATCCTCAACATGCTTTTGCGCCCTCAAGAAAATGTCTTCCGGACTCCGGATTGCATGATCGAAACTTGCTGCAGACTCCTCGATCCCATCTATTCCCGATACAATGGCTATGTCAAGCGATTCCCCGGGATCCATGGAAAAAAGAAGACTGGCATTGACGATAAATCCCTCCCCCTGTTCTGCATAGTGGTAGAGAGGAACCTTATTCCCGCCAACCATCACGGCCATATCTCCGGATTTATCTCCAAAGACAAATGCGTTGTAATCAGCATCCCAGCCATAACAGATAGATCCGATGGATCCGGCCGGGTATGGCCACATCAGCCGAAGATTCGTTCTGAACCGGATCGACAGGTCAAAAGTCTCCGTGCCGTTCCATGTGTAATGAACAACACCATAAGGGTGAGTTGGGTCGGCAGTAACAACCTCATCCAGGATACCGTGATCCAGATTGTAATGACGAATGAAGCTGTTGGGACGGATCTCGATTTCGGGTTTCAGATCGTTTAGCCAGATGATACTGTCAGAGTCCGTATGTGGAGGTGCAGGGGAGGCCACACCCTGGGTGGCCCGGATGCCGGTTTCGAAATCACGGATCGCCATGAAAGGATGAGTCCATATCTCTTCGATACCTCCATTTTCCTGTGCCATGATCAGGATTCGCTCTCCCGCCGCCTCACAATACTCCTTTGATGCAGCGTGAATCGGAAATGTCAGCACATGGGGCTTGATATCCCATGGGATGGCTTCAGGAATAGCCTCAAACAGGACATCCCGGTTTTGTATCTTTTCAGGACATTGTGTAATAGCAGGGGGTGCGTAGTCCCAATAAAGGCGGGGAGCATGATCAAATACTCCGGTAAGGTAGTTCAGCATGTTCTTTGCAAAGAATTCAAGATGAATGCGATTGTCATTTTGGGGTGCAAAAAGAGTGTATGCCCCAACAGCAAGCACCTTTCCGTTGCCGGCCTCATATTCCACAATCACTTTCGAGTGCTCACGAAAGAAGATGTAATCCCAGTCAATGGCAACAACCTTTCCCTTTGAAGGAATCGTATCTCCAAAGAACCCATGAACCCTGACAGTGAGATCCCGGGTTGGTTTATAAATGTAAGCACCTCCGTTCAAACCGTTAAACAGCGGATGTTCGCGGTAAGCATGAAATCCAAGTTTTCGTCCATATCCTTCATCCACAGAACTCTTGTACCGTACAGAGGGAATCGTTGTCTCTATACCAAGTAAATTCAGATAGGGGAAGGCATCAAGCGTAAGTAATAATCTTCCTCCATTATCAATGTATTCGCGAAGTTGTTTGATCACCTTCGGATCAGACTCGTCACTTGAAAATTGGCTGCTATCTGACCTGTGAAACCAAATCACCGAAGCCTCCTGTAGCAGTTTGGGGTGCTTTTTTAACTCCTGAAATGTGCGGTATTTCAACGAATAGCCGTCTGATTTCTTCACAAATTTCATGGCAGCCAAAAGCTCAGTATCTGCAACTGTGAGAGGTACCTGGCCAACCATTAAGATCTGTCTCTTCTCGCCGCTACTTACATCCTTCAGCAATTTCGATTCATCTCCTGACACTCGCCCCTTTTCATGCATCCTTCGAACTTCATCCTTCTTGCCTTCTCTCTCTTTGTTCGTCCTTTGTACTTTGTCCTTTGTAATTTGAAACGTGTGTTTTCTGGTATCAGAACCCTTTACGCCCTGTGATAGGACCGGGAATGTGTTCATTACAAGTAAGATGAAAAGTAAAAACCTGACCAGTCTCAATCTCTGTTTCATAATTTGCCTACAAATTCTGTCAATGATGAAAGTACCTCTACTCCGGCCGATCGGAGCCGCTCTTCAGAATGGTGCCCATTTGGAATCAGAATGCAATCGATTCCAATCTCGCGGGCAACTTCGGCATCATGCAGGGTGTCTCCAACAAAAATAATCTTCTCTCTTGCGGCCCCCAGGTCCCGAACCAGCCGAAATCCTACATCGGTTTTCCCATGCGCATAATGATCATCCAATCCCCTGACCTGATCAAAAAATGGCCTCACATCGAGTGCAATGGTCTCTTGCAGCAACTCATTCTGTTCTCGTGCCGAGAGAATGCTTTGCCTGTATCCCTTCAGCTCACAATAGGGTAAAAGATGTTTTACCTCCGGATGAAGCTGGCATTCATTCTGCCTCTCATTGTACAACACCATAAATTCCATCCCTACCTTCTCAAAAGGCTCTTTTTCAAAGTCAAATCCAAGTTTCAGGTAGTAATCTCTCACTGGGAAATCAAACATAGATCGGTATATCTCTTTCGTGATGGGAGTAAGACCTCGCTGCTGAAGCATGCCATTCATCACCTCCACACAGAGCCAGGCGTCGTCAAGCAGTGTTCCGTTCCAATCCCAGATGATGTGTGAATACCGGTTTAATTCCATTTCGGTGGTTTCTTTAACTTTGCGCTCTTAGCGCCTTTGCGTCGTAGCGATAAAGGTCTTTGCTTTATGAGTACGAAAATAAAGAAAAACCGGTGAACCAGCATGGACTTTTCTTCCCTTCTTTCCGAACTTGAGATACTGCATGATTGTACTCTTTGTCCGCGAAACTGTCATGTCGACAGGTTCAGCACCAAACTGGGGTATTGCAAAACAGGGATCGGGTTCAACATCTCATCAATCTGTATCCACCGCGGTGAAGAACCAGTAATCAGTGGTTCCAAAGGCATATGCAATGTATTTTTTACCCACTGCAACCTTCAGTGTAACTTCTGTCAGAATCATCAGATAAGTAATAATCAGATTAATACGACTTCATTTTCCTTATCTCTGGAAGCAATAACAAGCCAGATTATTCGAATCCTTGATCAGGGGATCAACATCGTAGGGTTTGTGTCACCTTCACACATGATTCCCCAGATGAGAGCCATCATCCGGGCTGTCAAGAGCTTTGGATACGAGCCAACATGGGTTTATAATACCAATGGCTACGACACCGTGGAGACATTACATGGCCTGGAAGAGGTAATTGATGTCTACCTGCCCGATCTGAAATACATGGACCCGGCACTATCTTCAAGACTCTCGGATGCCGCTGATTATCCTGAAGTCGCCGGTGCTGCCCTCAAAGAGATGCTTCGACAGAAAGGGACCACCCTGAGAATCAATGACGAGGGGTATGCCGAGTCCGGATTGCTAATTCGTCATCTGGTTCTTCCGGGATATATTCAGAACAGCATTGATGTCCTTAAATTCATTGCCAACGAGCTTTCACCATTGGTCCATGTTGGTCTGATGTCTCAATATTTCCCATCAAACAGCGCTTTTACAGATAAAAAACTTGCCAGATCACTTACACAACACGAGTATAAAATAGTAGTTGATGTGCTTGAAGAACTTGGAATGAGCAGGGGTTTTATCCAGGAATTGGAGAGTTTTAACCATTACAGGCCCGATTTTAACAAAAATCACCCGTTCGAAAAGTATTAATTTCTACATTTGGAAGCTGAAAATGAGTCAACTCACACTATAAACCAATCAATAATGAAAAAAACCATTACCATTTTAGCTATGTGTTTTCTGGGGCTCTCTCTCTCCATGCGTGCCCAGGATACAGTAAAAGAGAAGAAGGCTGATTCGGCTTATATTTTTACGGATGTGATCAAACTGCCTGCAACACCGGTGAAAAACCAATACAGATCGGGAACTTGCTGGAGCTATTCTGCATTATCTTTTCTTGAGTCAGAATTGTTGCGGATAGGGAAGGATACCTTTGACCTTTCCGAAATGTTTGTTGTCTACAAAACTTACTCCGACAAAGCTCCCATCTATGTGCGCTTTCATGGAGAACATAATTTTGGTGGCGGTGGTGCCGCACACGACGTTCCCTATGTTTTAAAGAATTACGGACTCGTTCCTGATCAAGTGTATAATGGACTGGTGATCGGAGAAGAGAATCCGGTTCACGGAGAGATGGACGCCGTGCTGAAAGCCTATGTTGACGCTGTCATAACAAATCCAAACAAGAAATTGAGTCCCGTCTGGCACAAAGGTTTTAATGGAATCCTGGATGCCTATCTGGGAGAAGTTCCTGAAACCTTCACCTATGAAGGCGTAGAATACACTCCGAAATCCTTCGGAGATATGCTCGGACTAAACCCCGACGACTATGTTGAAATTGCTTCATTCTCCCACCATCCTTTTTATGAGAAGTTCATCCTGGAGGTGCCTGACAACTGGCTAATGGATGAAGTTTACAATGTTCCCCTGGATGAATTGATCCAAATTCTTGATAACTCACTGAAAGAAGGATATACCGTAGTTTGGGGCAGTGATGTCAGTGAGAAAGGATTCTCCTGGAAGAATGGCGTAGCCATTGTTCCCGATAAGGATGCTCCTGAACTGGCAGGACTTGAACAAGGGAAATGGGAAAAGATGTCTGATAAAGACAAAGAGGCCATGCTCTACAAATTTCAGAGTCCCATTCCCGAAAAAAAGATCACCCAGGAGATGCGTCAGGAGGAGTTCGACAATTATAAGTCGACCGACGACCACGGAATGCACATTATCGGGATGGCTAAAGACCAAAACGGGAGTGTCTACTACATTGTGAAGAACTCATGGGGCAACACTGACCATCAATACGATGGCTATTTTTACGCTTCACAACCCTTCGTTGCGCTGAAAACCATGGACCTTATGGTTCACAAAAATGCTATTCCGAAAGATATCCGGAAAAAGCTCGGACTGTAAGAAATTCTGGATGTTGGATACTAGATGCTGGATGTGAAAGACAACCCCTTATCAAGTATCTAGCATCTAGTATCTAGCATCTAGTTTCCAGTTTCCTCTTCTCGTTGGAAATTTGATCGCTTCATCCAGGATATTCAGGTATTCTGACCGTGGAATCAGGGTGGCTCCCATACGTAGAAAATGTTCTGTTTCAACTTGACAATCAATAAACTGGAACTCCCAATCCAGGAGTAATTGAACCAGATAAAATAGGGCAACCTTCGATGCGTTGGGTTTGATGAAAAACATACTCTCTCCGAAGAAGGCTTTACCCAGTGATACTCCGTAAAGGCCACCAACAATCGCCCCATTCTCATAACAGGCCACAGAGTGCGCGAAACCTTTGGAATGCAGATTTGCATAACCTTTTATGAACTCCTCACTGATCCATGTATCTGGTTCATGAGCCCGTTTGATCCGGGCACAGTTGTGGATGACTTCTGCAAAATCAGTATCCAGCTTTATCTCAAAATTGCCGGTCCTGATTGTCCGGTCCAGGGATTTTGAAACCTTCAGCTTCTCAGGAAAGAGTACCAGTCTGGGATCTGGTGAGAACCAATAGGGTTCTCCGTCATGGACAAACCAAGGGAAAATACCCGAGGCATAGGCATTTAACAATCGGTCTACGGTAAAATCCCCGCCGATAGCTACCAATCCCTCTTCATCCGCCTCAGTGGCAGGAGGGAAAACAGGTTCTTCCGGTAACAGGTAAACAGGCAAGATGATTTACGATTTACCCCTAAATCCCCTGAAGGGGACTTGCTCCCTCCCCTTCAGGGGAGGGTTGGGGAGGGGTTGTATCGCCTCCAGCGACAGCCACAACCTTTCACAGGCCTCATCGATCTCATCAAATGTGATCGTAAGTGGTGGAGCGATGCGGAAAGTGGCAGGCTGAAAAAGGTACCAGTCGATCACAATTCCTTGTTGAAGTGCCGCCTCCATAAATCGCTGCCGTTTACCAGAATCAGCCAGATCCACTGCCAGGGCCAAACCTTTCCTTCGGCAGGCCGTTACCGCTTGATGGCTTCCCACTTTCTCTTCTATGAGTTGGCCCTTCATGGCTACATCTCCCAGGAGGTTTTCGGCAAGCAATACCTCGATCCCGGCAAGGGCGGCGGCACAACTCACCGGATGGCCTCCAAATGTAGTAATGTGACCAAGTTCGGGATTAAATGCCAGGGTATCCATTACCTGTTTTGGAGCGATGAAAGCGCCTAACGGCATCCCGGCTCCCAACGCTTTGGCCAGTACAAGGATGTCGGGCTCAAGCCCAAACTGTTCAAAGGAAAAGAATGTCCCGGTCCGACCGAAGCCCATCTGAACATCATCGATCACCAAAAGGGTTCCGGTTTCGGAGCATCGTTCTCTCAGCAGATGGAGGAAATTTCGCTCTGGCAAAATCAGGCCAGCCTCCGCCTGGATGGTTTCGGCAACTACACAGGCAGTTTTATCCGTGATATGGGAAAGGTCATTTAAGTCATTGAACTTCAGAAACCGGATATCGGGAATAAGCGGGCGAAATGAATTCTTCATCTCTTCATGCCCAAGAATGGAGAGTGCTCCTTGAGTGGATCCATGGTAAGCATCTTTAAACGCAATGATCTCTTGTCGCCCGGTATACCGCTTCGCCAGTTTCATCGCCCCTTCAATGGCTTCACTGCCCGAATTGACGAAATAGACCGAGTTAAGAGAAGCCGGGAGGAGGTCAGATAAACACTTGGCAAGCTTTACCTGGGGAGTTTGAATAAATTCTCCATAAACATTGAGATACAAATACTTATCAAGTTGCTCCCTGATGGCCGATAGAACCTTCGGATGCCGGTGCCCGATATTACTCACCGAAATTCCGGATACCATATCCATGTAACGGTTACCAGATCTTTCAGTCAGCCAGATGCCTTCTGCCTGAATGATGTCCAATCCCATAGGATTAAACGAGGGCAAGCCCAGATACCTGTAGAACAACTCCCGATCAGTCATAGGACGATTTGATAATGTGACGAAGTGATGATGTGACGAAATTACAAAAACTGGTGGATTGTTAGTACTTTAGCGATTGAAACACTAATTTCGCCAATTTGCATCTTACCATTTTACCATCTGTAACTATGAAAGACAAAGTCGTCCTGATTACCGGAGCAGCTTCCGGGATCGGAAAAGCCCTGGCTTTTGAATTTGCCAGCCGGGGAGCGAAACTATCGCTGGCCGACCGTAACAAGGAGCAACTTCTGGAAATTCAGGAAGAGTTAATTAAAAGAGGGGCTGAAGTTGTTTCCACTGAAGCCGATATCACTCGTGAAGAAGAATGTAAAAGATTTATTACCAATTCAGTAAGTCGTTATAACAGGATAGATATACTGATCAACAACGCTGGAATATCCATGCGGGCTTTGTTCGAAGAGGTTGATCTGGATGTCCTCAGGCGGGTAATGGATGTCAATTTCTGGGGTGCCGTTTACTGCACCAAATTTGCCTTACCCGAATTACTGAAGAGTCGTGGATCGGTTACCGGAGTATCATCCATCGCGGGATACAAAGGATTGCCTGGCCGCACGGGGTATTCGGCATCCAAGTTTGCCCTTCAGGGATTCCTGGAGGTAATACGCATTGAAAACATGAAGAAGGGATTGCATGTACTGATTGCTTGTCCGGGATTCACCAGCTCCAACATCCGGAATGCAGCTCTGGCAAAGGACGGCAGCAACCAGGGAGAGTCACCCCGCGACGAAACCAAAATGATGTCACCAGAAGAGGTATCCCTGCAGATCTGTAATGCCATCGATAAGCGTAAACACCGGCTAACCATGACTTCCCAGGGGAAGATGACCGTTCTCCTGAACAAGTTTTTCCCGAAGTTTATGGATAAAATGGTTTACAACCACATGGCTAAAGAACCGGATTCGCCCTTCAAATGATTTATCCGGAGATTTTTCTGGCTATTTCCTCGGATGAAACTGACTGATAGTACTCCTCAGGTATTCCCGGTCCAAATGGGTATAGATCTCTGTGGTAGTAATCGATTCGTGTCCAAGCATTTCCTGAACAGCACGAAGATCAGCGCCTCCCTCCACCAGGTGGGTTGCAAAGGAGTGCCGGAAAGTATGCGGACTGATCGTTTTCCTGATCCCGGCTTTCCCGGCAAGATCCCTGACAATCGTAAAGATCATCGCCCGGGTGAGTTTTGAGCCACGCCGGTTCAGAAAGAGGGTATCCTCATCAACATGTTTTACTGGCAGAAGCGGACGAACTGAATCTTTATAGATCGTGATTTGTTTTTGGGCACTTTTTCCGATAGGAACGAGGCGCTCTTTGTTCCCTTTTCCAATAATGCGTACAAACCCTTCAGGGAAGTACAAGGATGATATTTTTAATTCGATGAGTTCTGTCACCCTGAGACCACACCCATAAAGGATTTCAAGAATAGCCTTGTTCCTTTCTCCTTCAGGCTTACTAAGGTCAATAACGCCAATCATCGTATCAATTTCTCTATTTGTCAGCACAACAGGTAATTTCCGTCCAATTCGCGGAGCATCAAGAAGTTCCGTTGGATCAACCTGTATAATATTTTCAAGGACAAGAAATTTGTAAAATGACTTCAGCCCGGATACCAGCCTTGACTGCGTTCGTGGAGTCATATTCAGTTCAGTTACCCATTTCAATAAAGCCTGGAGATGACGTACCGTTACCTGTGAGGGTTGCAGATTTTCTCCCGAATGCTCAAGAAACTGGATAAGACTCTTTACATCATGAAGATAGGCTTCAATCGTATTTCCGGAAAGCGATTTCTCCAATTGAAGAAATGCCTTATATCCATTCAGGTAAGAGTCCCACTTCATGACTATTATTCTCCTGTAAAATCTGGTTTGCGTTTTTCGCGAAATGCCTTAAGCCCCTCATGATAATCCTTACTCTCCCACACCATTGTTCGCAACCCCTCAATTTTTTCAAAAACATCTGCACTGAGAGCCTGAGAATTGGCAAGGATACGAAATTGCTCTTTGATGACATGGATTGAAAGAGGGGAGAGGGTGGTGATGTGTTGTGCCATCTCCATCGTGTAGGGTTCAAGTTGATCTTCCTCTACAAGATGGTTGACGATTCCCCATTTTTCCGCAGTAATTGCATCAACCGGCCGGGCAGTAAAAAACATCTCCTTGGCTTGATTCGTCCCCAATCGTGCAATAAAATGGCCTATGCCGGAAGCATTATATGGAACTCCCAGTTTTGCCGGAGTAATTGCAAAGGTCGCAGTAGGGTCACAAATCGAAATATCCGTTGTCATGATGAGGTCACATGCTCCTCCCCAAACACTTCCGTGAACTTGTGTAAGGACCGGCCCCGGGTAACGTTGAATGGATCTTAAAAGTACCTCCAGAGGGTCGTTGTATCCCAGAGGATCTTCATGATCTTCAGGAAGATCTGGTATGAAATGGCCAGCCGACCAAACGTTACTTTTGTTTGGCTCCGCCTTCAGGATTATTACTCTGATCCCATCCGCTTTAAACGATTCAAATGCTGCGACAAGATCATGAACCATTTCCCTGCTGAGTGCATTTAATTTTTCAGGATGATTCAACGATATTATACCAACATGGGTGTGGATTTCAGTTTTTACCATCGCTTTTATAAGATAAGTTTGGCTTCTAAAGTAAAGATTTTTCATGTTTATTTTGATATTAACCGGAAAATATTTAATTTTGCACGCCTTAAAAACAGGAGAGAAAGCGATGGCGAAAAAGAGTAAAGATCAGAGAATTCAGGTAATTCTTGAGTGTACTGAACAAAAGACCAGTGGAGTTCCCGGAATGTCGAGATACATCACAACCAAAAGCAAGAAGAATACTCCCGAGCGTTTGGAGATTAAAAAATACAATTCGTATCTGAAAAAGATGACGGTCCATAAAGAAATTAAATAACACAATTCAGTCATGGCAAAGAAAGTAGTTGCATCATTTAAAGGAGTCACAGCAAAGGATATCACCAAAGTGATCAAAATGGTGAAGTCTCCAAAAACCGGAGCATATACATTTAAAGAAGCGATGGTTACCAACGATAAAATCAAAGATTTCCTCTCCTCCAAAGAGAATTAAGATTTTTTTCAATAACTAAAAAAAGCTTTTTTCGGGTGAAAAAAGCTTTTTTTATATCGTCAATAATTCCTAGATATCAACCCAATGGGATTCTTTAACATCTTTTCCGGAGAGAAAAAGGAGAACCTTGAAAAAGGACTCGAAAAAACAAAAAGTTCTCTTTTCTCAAAGATCTCCAAAGCTGTCATTGGAAAATCCAAAGTTGACGATGAAGTCCTTGATAACCTTGAAGAGATCCTTGTCACGTCTGATGTCGGTGTAGAAACAACGTTGCGGATCATCGAACGGATTGAGCAGCGCGCTGCCCGTGATAAATTTCTGGGGACTGGTGAACTGAACAAACTCCTGAAAGAGGAGATTGTTGCTATGCTACAGGAAAACAATACGGAGGATTTTACCGGATTTGACTTGCCTGAAGACAAGAAACCATATATAATTATGGTTGTTGGCGTCAATGGTGTTGGAAAAACCACAACAATTGGAAAACTTGCATACCAATTCAAACAAAACGGGAAATCAGTCTTGCTTGGAGCGGCTGATACATTTCGTGCCGCAGCAGTTGACCAATTAACCATCTGGGCCGAAAGGGTTGGAGTCCCCATTGTTACCCATGGCATGGGAACCGATCCGGCATCCGTCGCCTTTGATACTGTAAATCGTGCAATATCCACTCAGACTGATGTCGTAATTATTGATACCGCCGGGCGTCTTCATAACAAAATAAACCTGATGAATGAACTCTCCAAGATCAGGAAAGTAATGCAAAAACTTGTTCCGGACGGCCCTCATGAAGTACTTCTCATCCTTGATGCCTCTACAGGCCAGAATGCATTTGAACAGGCAAAGCAATTTACAGCAGCAACAGAAGTAAATGCACTCGCTCTAACCAAATTAGATGGTACCGCTAAGGGAGGTGTTGTTCTTGGAATTTCAGATCAATTTAAAATTCCGGTGAAATACATCGGAATAGGAGAGAAAATGGAAGACCTTCAGGTATTTAACCGTATTGCGTTTGTCGATAGCCTATTTTCCTGACATCGGTGAAAACTGTAAGAAATAAAGGGATAGGGTTGGTCTCACTTGGTTGTGCCAAAAATCTTGTCGATAGTGAAGTATTGATGAAGCAGCTGGAATACAGCAAGTTTCGGATTGTTTTTGAGCCTCAGAACCTGCTCGGCATCGACACAATAATCATCAACACATGTGGCTTTATCGGTGACGCCAAGCAGGAGTCTGTTGATACCATTTTACACTATGCCGAAGCAAAGAGGGTAGGCAGGATCAGCCGGTTATTTATCATGGGATGCCTTACAGAGCGCTACCGGGAAGAACTCAAACTGGAGATTCATGAGGCCGATGGTGTTTTTGGAGTCAATGAACTACCTGAAATTATTCAGGAAATTGGTGGACAATACAGGAATAATCTCCTGGGAGAGAGAAAATTAACCACGCCGTCACACTATGCTTATCTGAAAATTGCCGAGGGTTGTGACCGTACCTGTTCCTTCTGTGCGATCCCGGCAATCAGGGGGCATCATCGGTCCAAACCCATTGAAGAAGTTCTTGCTGAAGCCAATTACCTGGCCAAAAATGGAGTAAAGGAGTTACTTGTTATCTCACAAGATACCACCTTTTATGGGATAGATCTTTATGGGAAACGTATGCTGGCGACCCTTCTCCAAAAACTGGCAGCTGTCTGCGGGATTGAATGGGTAAGGCTCCACTATACGTACCCTCATGCCTTTCCACTCGACCTCCTTGATGTGATCCGTGACCACCCTGCAATCTGTAACTACCTGGATATTCCCCTGCAACATATCAGCAATCATATATTGCATTCGATGAAACGTGGCATGACCGGAGATAAAACACGGGAGTTGATTCACAAGATTAGGAATGCCATCCCGAACATTGCTCTTCGTACCACATTTATCACAGGTTACCCTGGCGAAACCGATAAGGATTTTGAGGAACTGTGCCAGTTTGCTGCTGATACAAAATTTGACAGATTAGGGGTCTTTACCTATTCACATGAAGAGGGAACCCCCGCCTTTAATCTTAAAGATACGTTGACTTCAAAAGAGAAGTTGAAGCGCCAGGCTCATCTGATGAAAATTCAGGAGGATATCTCACTGAAAAAGAACCAGAAACTGATAGGAACGGATATCAAGGTACTGATTGACAGAGAAGAAGATGAGTTTTGGGTGGGTAGGAGCGAGGCTGATTCCCCTGAGGTTGATCAGGAAGTATTGATCAGAAAAACAGGGAGTTCGCTTGCTCCAGGTACATTTTCACTGGTTCGCATCACCGAAGCCAGTCAATTCGATTTATTGGGTGAAACCTCCGTTTAACCGGCATCATTTTTTACTTTTGCATTACTTAAAAATATTTTCATGAAATATCCATCCAAACGCCGCTTATATCAACCGTAAATGATAATAATGGATATTCCATTTGACCACTTAAATCAAAATTATTAACAAATGAAAAAAACATTGAATTTAATAGTTATTGTTTTGATGTTGATTCCCATAATTTCATGGTCCCAACAGGAAGAATCTGGTGCTGTGAAAGAAACTGTAAATCAACTCAATGAAAACAACCAGAAAGTTGGCTTCTGGAAGGAGAGGAATGGAGAACTTACTACCAGGGGAAATTATATCAATGGACTCAAAGATGGAACATGGGAGACCTACCTTTCAGACGAACTTATTTTTCGGGTTGAGAATTACTCGAACGGTCGCCGGGATGGGCTCACATTGCAATTTGACCGAAAAGGAAAGATTACCAACGTAGAACATTATAAAAACAACCAACTTCATGGAGTTGTGTTCATTTATAGTTCATTCTCGTCAAAATTGAAAACAATGCAGGAGTACGATAATGGAAAGCTGACAGGCCTTTTCAGGAGTTACTATGATGACGGAAAAATTCAGGAAGAGGCTTTCTACAAGGAGAATCAAAAAAACGGGCCCTCCAAATGGTTTAACCGTGAAGGACGGTTGATTGCCATATACAATTACAGGAATGGATCCTTTGAAGGGACCCAGCGTACGTTCTATGAGAACGATACAACAGCCACCATCACGCAATACATGAATGATAAACAAGAGGGTGATTACAAGGAGTTTTATAGAAATGGGAAGCTCAAGCTGACCGGCCAATATCAGAACGGTATAAAAGAGGGTGCCTGGACTGAATTTAACGAAACCGGAAAAGCTGTTAATGTTACCAAATACAAGAATGGCATCGCAAAATAATCAGCGTAAAATCAGAAATCCCTTCGTAAAGCTACCCGGATACAATTGTTTCGGTTGCAGCCCGGGAAATGCTTTCGGACTACAAATGACTTTTGTCGAAGAGGGTGACGATGTGGTTTCACTGTGGCATCCGGAAGAGAAGTTCCAGGGATATTTTGAAATCCTTCACGGGGGTATCCAGGCTGCATTAATGGACGAAATCGCAAGTTGGGTTGTCTATGTGAAACTCAAGAAGGCAGGATTTACTTCCAAGGCAGAAGTTCGCTATCACAAAACAATTTACATCAACAATGGTCCTTTAACAATACGAGCACGTCCTTTACAGATGCGAAGAAACCTTGCAGATATTGAAGTTACAGTCAACGACAGGGAAGGAACCAGATGTGCATCAGGAATTTTTACCTATTTCACTTTTCCCGATGAAAAAGCGAAAGAGACCATGTATTACCCTGCTCACAATAATTTTTTTGACGAAGAGCCCCAGAACCCAGGCAACGGTTAAATAAAATTGGTGTCTATTTTTTACGGTTTTTAATCACGTAATCTTTTCGGGGAGAACTCTGCTTGTATCCGTATCTCATACCATAATTACTGCGGTTCTTCTTTGTCTTTCCCTGCTTGTATGTCCGGTCAGCTCTGCAACCTGACTTTCTGGAACCAGAACAGGCACTGTAAAAAGGTATGGTGAACGAAAACAATAGAATCAACAGAATCGTACTTAACCGCTTAGTCATAACAGAAAGAATTTGCATGTAAATTTACATAAAATTCATAAACTCAAACCTTAAAATATGTATCTTTGGTGTGCTTTATTAATAATTAAATAATTTAAATATGAAAAAAATTGGTTTACTTTCGTCATTCCTGATTAGTATGCTTTTAATGCCGTGGGTTGGTCTTTCTCAAAAGGCTGAATGGGTTGAACAGGTGATTGTTGCCAACGGAAATAAATTTGAAACAACCCCTTCCCCTGCCGACTACGTCACTGTACAAACATATAACCCTTCAACTGGTATCACGTATGTTTTCGATGAAATAAAAACTCAGTCGGCGCAGGACGTCATTGTTGCAGATGGCAAAATCTATGTTGCTGCTCAGGACAGCATTGTTATGTATGATGCAAACACGTTGCAACGTATTGCAGCGATTGCCGACTCCGGACTTAGCAGGCTCTTTTTGTTCAATGACAAATTGATCGTCTCGAAACAATACCCAGTCGTGAGATTCTTCGTTGAAGTACTTAATGCAAGTGACCTTTCTCTCGTTGCCCGTATTCAGAATATTTCCGGTGATTGCAAAGGCATCGTCTCTACGAAAGATTCTATATATGTTGTTGTTAACGGAGGATTTCTGAGTTCAGAAGGCAAATTGGCTGTAATAAATCTGAACAACTGGACACTCGGCAGGGAGATCAATTTCGGACCTAACGCGGTTGGGATTAACGATATCTACAACTATGGCGGAATTCTTTTTACAGTTAACGAAACTCCATTCGGCAGTGCAGTATTTGGAAGCATTACGTCGTATGACACTTATACCCGCACCTATACAAACAACATGTTAACCTACCTTGTTGGCAATGGGGCTGGAGGGGTTAAAAATAGCGGAGTCATTGATAATATGTTATATCTCACCCTTAATAATGGGATCGGTTCATTTAATATGGATACCAAACAGGTTGAGGATCCTTCCATTTTTCCTGATCCTGGAGTTGTTAACCATATTTACTATACATCCTATACGACCGACTACGTGAACTCCTATATCTATTCAAATATCGGAAACCGAATCAGTTTTGGAATCGATTTAGTTGGAACCACCTTGGGTGATTCCATAACCTCGTTCCAGACCGGCTTCAACACCGATGCCATTGCAGTTGATTACAGAGTTCCTGTGGGAATTGAAAACTCAGTGGTTGCAAATGCTTCCTTAGCCATATATCCAAATCCGGTTGAAAACCAGGTACGAATCAAATATACCGGAGAAGCACCTGTAACTGAGATCCTAATCAGGGATATTACAGGGCGTACAATCTATCAGAGCAATGAAAGGTCATCTTCAGCCATATGGATTGATTGTTCCTCATTCCCAGCTGGCCTCTACTTTGTTACCGTGAAAACAGATTCCAATACGCTGTCATCAAAGTTTATCAAGAAGTAACTTTCTTGGATCGCTATTAAGTAAATCTGACCATGATTAAATGGACATTTCTTTTGATAACAACCATGTTATCAATTACTTATTTGTACAGTCAATATCCACCGCCTCCCGGATACCCAGGAACTACTGCCATGTTCCAGGACAGCACAGCGTTCCGTGCCTGGGCAAGTGGCTGTATCATTGAAGCAGGGTATATCAACTTCGTGGACACCTCCGTGTATCACATGGAATCAAACAAAGCCTCCTATGGCTTTGCAGATGATGCAACGGGCATTCCAGATAACTTTGTTGTTAGCCTGGGAGACAGGGGTATTGCTACACTAACTCTTCCAGCGCCCATGTTTGATAGTATCGGCCCCGATTTTGCCGTATTTGAGAATGCATTTGGTGACGAGTTTCTGGAACTTGCCTTTGTCGAAGTTAGTTCAAATGGGATTGATTTTGTAAGATTCCCTTCTGTGTCTCTAACTCCCGAAACTCCTCAGGTAATGACATTCGGAACTCTTGATGCCACACACATTCATAATCTGGCTGGAAAATACAGGGTGTTTTATGGAACTCCATTCGATCTAGATGACCTGAAGGACAGCCTCTCTGTGGATATTTCGGCGGTAACCCATATCCGAATCATTGACGTCGGCGGATGTATCCTTCCCGGCTATCAATCATTCGACTCTCAGGGACATGTCATCAACGATCCATGGCCTACTCCTTTTAATACCTGTGGATTTGACCTTGATGCTGTTGGAATAATCCACATCGAAACCCAGTCAATTTCTGGTACATCTGAGAAGGTTCCCATCCGGTTATACCCAAACCCGGTTCACCATATATTATACATCAAACATTCGCTTCATACGTCTGTACTCGTTTCAATTGTGGATTCTTTTGGGAAAGTATGTATGTCTGACGTAGAACTTAAGGATCATATGGAATTGAACCTGACGGCTTATTCGCAGGGACTTTACTTTGCACTATTTACCCTTGAAGACGGGACGAAGATAAGCCGAAAGTTCATCAAACAATAGGTTGAAGAAAGCATAACGCCTTGACGGGAATCGGAAAGCATTTCAGAGAACCTTTTCTTCATATTTTGATCGTGATCGCTACATGTAACGCAGCATCCGGGCAAAATTTATTAGACACCCTCAGGTTAAAAGAGGTAGAGGTAAAAGCTAGTTTTAAGGTCAATAACCAGGGATTTAAACAGGTTCGGCTCGATTCGACGATCCTTATTCCTCGGCTTGATGCAAATCTTGCTACAATTTTAACGCAATACTCTACCATCTTCATTAAATCCTACGGAAGCAATAACCTGGCAACGCCATCATTTCGAGGTACTTCAGCTCACCATACTATCGTGGAATGGAATGGCGTTACGATCAATTCCCCTATGCTCGGCCAGATCGATTTATCACAACTCCCTGTGGCTCAATTCCAGGGGATTGAGATACTCTATGGAGCATCGGGTCTGAACAGAACAAGCGGAGCGTTTGGAGGGATAATAAACCTGAAAACAAGCCCTAACTGGAATAACAGACTCCATACCGATATCACGCAAACATTTGCCAGTTTTAATAATTATACCACAACACTGAATGTCGAAACAGGAAATTCCAACCTTCAGTCGATCACCCGGGCAAACTTTGGTATAGGAAAGAACGATTTTCCATATTACAATGATTACACCGGGAAAGAAGAGAAACAGATTAACGCGGCCTATTCACAATATGGTTTCTCCGAAGATATCTTTGCAAAATTCAGGAACAGACACCTCATCTCAGCACGGGTGTGGTACAATTATTCCGATCGGGATAATCCTCCATTGATTACGAATCTAGACCCCGATTTCGTTGAAAATATGACAGATAAATCATTCCGGAGCCTTGTTGAATACAAATATATCCAGCGATCCTTTACTGGATCAGTTTCATCTGCCTTACTATACAATCACCTTCTTTATACCAGCACTACACAAAACGCTGAACATCAGTACTACTCTTTCATCAGTAAGATACAGGGAAACTTTTCCGGTATCAGGAATTTTATCATTCGTCCAGGAATTGATCTTTCTCACGACTGGGTAAACTCGGATGCCTACTCCAAGTTGAAGCAACGGAATGTTCTGGGAGGGTTTATGGAGATAATCTACACGCCCTCAAAGATTATTTCTGTTTCAATGATGGCAAGGGAAGATGTGGTTGACGGGGAACTGATGCCATTTATTCCTGCCCTGGGAGTTGAAATCAACCCTTTTAGCAAGGTGAATCTTTCTCTTTCCGGTAACCTCTCAAGAAACTATCGTTACCCCTCTCTGAATGATCTCTATTGGGAATTGTGGGGCAACCCAAACCTGTTGCCCGAAGTGAGTTACAGTGTTGAAGGAGGTATAACCTGGAATATGCTGAATGACTTCAAGCGATTCTTCATTGAGACAGAGATGACCGGATATTACCTGCTTATGCAGGATATGATTGTATGGTCGCCATCAACTACGAGCAGTGCCATATGGATCCCTGAAAACATCAGTGAAGTCCTTTCAAGAGGAATCGAAACCGGAGTTAACTCAACAGTCGTCTTCTGGAACAGTAACCTTGACCTGAATATAACGTATAATTATTGCAGATCAACCTACCAGAAAGAGACAAATCCAAACGGTTCATCTTTAGGCAATCAGTTGATATACACACCAATACATACAATGAATGCCTCTTTAAGATTTGAAAAGAGTGGGTATTATTTCTCCTATTTATTCAACTATATCAGCAAGAGGTACCTTGGAAAAGATAATACAGCCTATATGCCAGGGTATAATTTGTCTAATATCTTTTTAGGTAAAAATTTTCAAATGAAAAATTTTATGTTATCTTTACAAGTTGAAATAAACAACCTTTTTGGTCTGGATTATCAATCAATAGCTTATCGCCCAATGCCTGGCAGGAATTTTGCCATCACAATCAAGGGTAGTTTTAGCAAATAATCAGACCAAGGAGTTATTTCTTAACTTTAAAATCTGTGAGTATAAAGTCAAGCGTGGACAGATTTAGCTTCTCAACATCGGCCCTTTTTATCGGGATATTATCGATTTTAGTCATATCCTCCTGTTCGAAAGAGCGCATTCGACCTGAACCGGGTCCTCCAACTCCTCCTCCTGATGACTCAACAACCTTTTCTGAAGGTTTTTTCGTTGTCAATGAAGGAAATTTCAACTGGGGAAATGCGTCGGTGACTTATATTGAAAACTCAACAGGAACAGCAATTCAAAATGTTTTTGAGGAGGTAAACCATCGGCCATTAGGAGATGTCGCCCAATCGATGAAGATAATGAATAACAAGGGTTTCATCGTGATGAACGTCTCGAATCGCGTTGAAGTGGTCGATATTAAGACATTCAAGACAATAAAAAGCATTGATGGGTTTAACTCTCCCAGGTATATCGAATTTGTTGACTCCACGAAGGCATATGTGACCAACCTCTACAAAGATATCTCGGTTGTTGACCTGCAAACCATGACCATTACCAAAACAATTAAAACACCGGAGTGGACCGAGGGAATGGTGAGGTATAATCAATACATGTTTGTTACCTGTATCGGCGAATTTAACGAGCCCAGTTCAAAGCGGAAAGCCAAATTACTAATTCTCGATACAAAAGAGGATAAAATTATTGATAGTATCCCAACTGCGACTGAACCAATTGGAATTGTAATTGATAAAAAATTGAAATTGTGGGTTTTATGCTCAGGAGGTTGGGATGGCTTTTCTGCCCCTGCTCTGATTCGGGTTAATCCGGACCTTAGACAAGTTGAAAAAGCGTTTTCGTTCCCTACTTCTGACGTGCCAAGCCGATTGGATATCAACCCAACGAAAGACACTATTTATTATCTTCAAAATGGAATCTACCAGATGCCGGTAACTGCATCAGCCACTCCAACCCAACCATTGGTTTTTTCGGGAAACCGTCTTTTCTATGGCATGGCAATTCATCCGGTTGACGGAACAATCTATGCAACTGATGCAATTGATTATGTGCAGGACGGAAGCGCCTTCCAGTTCTCCTCCTCAACCGGAACCCAGATGCACGCATGGTTAACTGGCAGAATTCCAGGCTCTTTCTGTTTTGGTGAAACCCCAATTTCCAGCAAATAGTTTTAATATCTTTAGTTATGCAAGAATTCGTTGAAACCCGATGGATGGGACAAATGACCTTTGAAGCTGCCATAGATGGCTACCCGATAAGAATGGATTCAAGTCCTGAACATGGAGGAAGTAATTTCGGCCCCAGACCCAAGCCAATGGTATTATCTTCCCTGGCAGGATGCACCGGGATGGATGTAGTATCAATACTTACCAAAAAGCGAATCACCTTTCAGGATTTCAAGATCCAGATCCATGCTGAAATGACCGAAACGCACCCGAAATACTACCACAAGATCCATCTTGTTTACCATTTTACTGGCGAAAACTTTGAAGGAAATACGGAGTTATATGAGAAGATCAAACGATCCATTGAACTTTCCAGCGACAACTATTGCGGTGTGAGTGCCATGTTACGAAAATCCTGCGATATCACCTGGGAAATACAACTCAAGAATTTATAAGTACTCTTTGATCATTTCCTTAAATTCACTGAGGATCATGGCAGTAGCGCCCCAGATAACATATCCGTTCACTACGAAAGCAGGTGCCTTTATATGAATACCAAGTCCTATCCTATGCTTTGTTACCTGTAATGCAGTATCACTAAAAAGATCCCGGATCTTTATTTCAATGATCTCATCCACTTCAGATGGATCTATGATAAAATCGGGCCTTTGGGTACTGTAACCCACAAAAGGAGAGACTAGAAACCTGCTCGGCGGAATATAGAGATCTGACAATTTCCCCAGGATCCTGATCTTTTCTGGAATAATTCCTACCTCCTCATAGGATTCACGTAAGGCAGTTTCCGTTAGATTGGAATCATCTGGTTCCCGTTTGCCTCCGGGCAAACTGATCTGACCCGAATGAACTCCCTCATAATCAGGACGTTGGATGAATATTGTATAAATATCGTTACCAATCGGATAGAACAATAATAACACGCTGCTGGGTTTCGCTTTTGAAGTAGACACTGTTCCAGCTAATTCCTGAATCCGTTTCATCGACGACATGCGAAGCTGAGCTTGCATCCCGGGAAGTGGTCGCGATAAAGCTTCTGAAATCGATGCGATAAAATGTTCGAAAAACACAGGAATAAATATTTTACCAAAAATACAATAAGCTCATGAAAAAATTAGTATACTTGTGCTTTCCAAGAATACAACAATGGTTAAAGAGAAGATTAAACCTGTTGAAAGTCAAGATGATCTGACTCAGAATGCAAACCAGTTAATTTTATTTAATGATGATGTTAACTCTTTCGACTTTGTAATCGAAGCACTGGTTGATGTTTGCAAACATGACCCCATGCAGGCGGAGCAATGTGCATGGATTGCTCATTACAAAGGAAAATGTGGGATCAAGGAGGGATATTTCTCTGAACTAAAACCACTTTACGACGAAATGTGCAACCGGGGATTGACTGTTTCAATTGAGAAATGAACAGGTTCTTAACATCTTATTAATAAGACTTTTTTTTATTCAATCCAAAACTTTCATAATCTGCATCTTAAACTCAATGGAGTTATTAACAATTTGTTAATAACTGTTGTTGATTTCATGTTAATACAAATCAACCAAATTTATTGACTTCCCCTTCTCACTTAGTGTATATTTGATACTGCAAGTGAGAGATAAAAGGCCCACTGAGAAGTTGGGGATGCGAAAGCAGGAACCGCAAGGTGACAGCACTCCAGAACCAAGCCTGAACAAAGGCGAATCCGCAAGGTTCGCTCGGGTGAAAGGTCACATAATCAGGGCGCTCTTAGTACCGGTTTCCGCAAGGAGGATTGGAACGGAGAGCGGGACGGGAAAGAGGGGTAACCCGAAGAACCGTCAGCAAAATAACCGTAGCTTGACTCACCAGGTGGCCACGGCCACATGGATGTAGGATGGGAATTCTGTCGGTCAGACAGGATTCCCATCACGGTTTTAAGGCATATAAAAAAGGGCAACCTGTCAGGCAGCCCTTCTTATATCGTGGTTTGTGTTTTTTACTGCTGAACCTTTACAGAAATATCAATGGTTCCATCTTCTTCCTGAGAGATACTATTGATCCTTATAAGGCCTTTTTTACCGCTGGCTGTCACGAATGAAACATAATAATCTGGTTTCAAATCATTTGCCATAGAAGAAGTAGCTCCCTGAGTCAGGTTGATGAGTTCGGTATCATCCTGAATAGCATCCCAATCGACCGGATTCATAATGAGTTTGAACCGGGTTGGATTTCTCACACTCCAATTCACCAGGGCATTTGGGCCAGGATTTGAAACAGTACCTCCATCCGTGAAGACTGTCGCAACATCACTATCATCAGGAGAAGCAAGGGTGGCAAGATTGGTGGCTCCAAAATAATAGAGCCAGTCAATCAAAGATGCATTAAGTTTTGCATTGGCAAGGTTGTAAACTTCTCCATTTGCTGAAGCAAATGAACTTCCAGCTACGCTTTGCTGTGCACCGAGAATCCTTTGATCATAAGTAAAAATAGGCCCAACCGTTGTTTCGGTGGTAATGTTAAAACTTTTTACTATCGTGCTGCCATCACTTTGAGTGATTGTAAAGATCCAATTCTCAATACCTGGCTCAAAAAGTGAAATATTATAATAGTTATAATTGAATGCCGACAAATTCAAGGTTGTATCAAAAACATCATCTGGTTTGTTATTAAACACCCGGGTTACCAATAAATTTGTCAGCGTGTAGCCTGTGGCAGCAAAAGCATTGATTCCTACTTTGAACTGCTCGCCAGTTGTAAGGATAACATCACCGGAAACATATCCGGATCCCGCAGTGAGATTAAATGTAAATACCTGTAAAACAGGCGGCTCGGGATCATCTTTTTTGCATGAGGAGAAAATTACTGTTCCAGTCAACAACAGGGCAGTAAACATGTACGTCAGTCTTTTCATTGTATTGGGATTTGGATTTGACTCTATTTATATCGTATCCAAATTTACGAATAAATGGGAGTAATATTGCCTGAAGCAGGAGATTTTTTCTCTAGAGGATAAAAGGGATCAGCGCTTTTCTTTTTGACGGATAATCGGGAAATGTAGATCTATACCATCTGTGATGATGCAATGCTCTTGGTAAAAGATTTACCAAAGTCCAAACGGCAAAAGCAAGTGCAGGAGTACTCCATGTCATCATGGCAAATCCAAACCACTCAATGATCTCGCTGAAATGGTTCGGACAGGAAATATAGTTGAATAGCCCTTTTTGAGGAATAACATAGCCGGTTTGGCCTGGCTTTCTTAAATGGATCAGGATGTTATCAGATTGCCAGTTAATCGCCAAACCTCCCAGAAACATGATCATACCAATAATAAACCGGGGATCTGTCAGCCATGAAATAGGGTAGGAGGCAAGAGTACCAAGGTAATATCCATTGATAAAACCATTGACAAAATTGAACCCCAGTGCCATAAATACAATAGCCAGCGGCATCTTTTTCCCTTTTGTTCGGAGTCGGAACGGAAAAATAACGGTTCTGTTAATATAGTGAAACACCCACAAACTGAAAAAGATCCAGGTAACTACATTGTGTGTGGCAGAACCAAAAAGAAAAAGAAATGCAAAAACAAGCAGGGCAGGGGATTCCATAATAATCCAACCGATTCTGTTATTGATCAGTACACCCCATTGTTTGGTGGTGTGACGTCCATAAGGTGCTGTGATATGCAGGACGATTGGAAATATAACCAGAGCTACTCCTATCCACACATATACAATGAAATAAAATGCAGAGTTACTCATGAAAATACCAGTTTAGTGAATGTAATCATGTTCCCGGAACCAGGAAAACGCATCGCGTATCGTCTCTTCAAGGTCCCGTGAGGAAAAATTCAGCTCCCGTTGAGCTTTGGCATTGCTGATCAAGCGGGATCCTTCTGATATGATTTGCAGGGATTCCTTCGTATATAAAGGCTCTACTCCCACAATTCTACTATACATCGTGATAAAGGGCAACCCAACTTTTGCTACCCACATGGGCATAACAATATGTGGTGTTTTAGCTCTTGTAACTGTCGCAACGAGTTGCGACAGTTCTGATAAACTGTGCCATGTCCCGGATAAGAGGTATTTTTCACCGGATCTTCCCATTGTCATCGCACTGATGGCTCCTTGAACAACATCTCTTACATCCACCCAGTTGTATCCTCCAGGAACCAGTGCAGGAATCTGATTATGGTATAGTTCAATCAGCGCTTTCCCAATTAATCCTGGTTCAGGATCATCCGGACCGATAATGGCTGTAGGGCAAAGAATGACAGCATTAAGTCCGTTCGCAGCAGCCTGGTGAACAGCCCGTTCTCCTTCAGCCTTTGACCTGTCATAGGCAAAACCTTCAGCACCAACTATTGGACGTGTTTCATCAAGCAACTCGTTAAGAGGATGTTGCTGAAACGCATGGATGCTGCTGAAATGGACAAATCGCTTGATGTTTTGCTCCAGGGCTATCGCAACGATATTCTTTGTTCCCTCCGCATTGATTTTCCACACCATGCCATCAGGATCGCCTTTGATAGAGATATATGCTGCAAGATGAAAACAGTAATCAATATCTTGCATAAACAATTTAAGAGATTTTTTATCAAGGATATCACCCTTAAATAATTCAATAGGCAAATCCTTTATTGCCTTCGTATTATTGTGTGTCAGTGCTCTGACCTGGTATCCTTTCTGAAGAAGGGCTTTACAAAGATTGGAACCAACATGACCGTTAGCTCCCGTTATGGCTATTTTCATCGCTGCAAAAATAGAAATATTTATTAAGCAGACAACAGCTCGTGATCATGGGCTGAATTCAAAAGATTTTGAATAGGCCTGAACTCATGGCGAATTATTTCCCATTTCTCAGGATATTGGTCAAAAAGCTGGATAATACGTCGTTCGTGTTTACGCAGCGCATCCGTTATGGCAGGTGCAGAAATAGGTGTTGGGAATTCTTTCCCGACATTGGCACTCGTTAGGTTGTCCTTTCGTTGCTTGATGCCAGAAGCAGCCAGTTCAAGCCTGTCAAGTAACAAATGCGTTTTTACCATTCGTTGTGGAAGTCCTTCAATGACTTCGTCTGTTAGTTTGGAATGGCTCGGTTCGGGGAACCTGATGTGATAATCCGCTATCAATAATTGCGTGGATTGCGTAGGGGAGGACAACGCTCCAGAAAATTCAAGAGCTTCTCGAATTACACTCTCCAGCTCTGATAATTCTCCTATAAACGATTTTATCTTGATTTTGGCAGAATCAGTCAAAGATGCTTTCATGCCATGGCTCTCAGCAATTTTTGCCAGGTAGTGATGTGCAAGCGCAAGTATACCTTCACGTCTCTTCTGGGCCATCATTTCTAATTCTTCCCGTAATTGATCCCGCTCTTTCACTACTTGCCTGATCTGATCATTAAATGTCGATGCGATATGATTGTGTGAAGCTGTAATGCCAAACAATGTCCGGATCGCGTTGGAGAGGAGAAAACCAACCATGTTCTTGTGCTGGGCAGAAAATGGTTCACTCACTTTATCCAATAAAAAATTACTGAGATTTTCATTGAAATAAATAAAATAAAGATCTGACAGAAAAGAGTCAGCTGTAATGTGATTAATCATTAATACGCTATTTTTCAACTCACTAAATATAGTTAATTGAATTTTATATTTAGCATTAATCTCAAACGGAACCTGATTATTCGGAAACCAATGG
>Ga0351879_1020_pt1 | contig 39902 bp, 28 predicted proteins | sample BONcelFGM3001D15_FD_206782 | JGI IMG/M metagenome (GOLD analysis project Ga0351879, IMG submission 206782) | Enriched cells from coal bed in the Powder River Basin, Montana, United States - BONCAT cells FGM rep3 HSBNCT.FGM.300.1.D15 ... | reverse complement strand
TGACTGTATCGAATAATTCAACGTGCCTCAGGATTGCGGCGATCTCTTTCATTTGGAGCGCTGATTCGGGTTTCCATCTTTTCTGAACAACTTGGTCGTCGTACGTTTTTGGGGCTTCAAAGAAAAAGTAGCTTTCATCCCAGAGTTCTTTCACGAATGACACACGTTCGCGAACAAGAGCCACTACCTCAGTAATAAGATCGGATTTTACCTTTGTTGGCAAGTTCTTCAGTGAATAAAGCGCTCAATTCTTCCGGGGACTTCTTTTGCAGATACTGGTGATTGAACCAGCGGGTTTTGTCAGGATCGAATTTTGCCCCTGATTTATTTACCCTTTCCAGAGCGAATACTTCTATAAGCTCTTCAAGTGTAAACAATTCCTGTTCCGTTCCCGGATTCCAACCCAGAAATGCAAGCATATTAATAAACGCATCTGGAAAATAGCCTGATTCGCGGTATCCACTCGAAACATCGTTGCTTGTCGGGTCAACCCAGCGAAGTGGAAAGACCGGAAAGCCCAGCCTGTCTCCGTCTCTTTTGCTCAGCTTACCGTTACCATCAGGTTTCAGCAGAAGCGGAAGGTGCGCAAAAACAGGAGGTTGCCAAGCAAATGCATCATAAAGCAGCACATGGAGCGGAAGAGAAGGAAGCCATTCCTCACCCCTGATAACATGCGATATTTGCATCAGGTGATCATCAACAATATTGGCAAGGTGATATGTTGGCAATCCATCTGATTTAAACAAAACTTTGTCGTCGAGGGTTTCGGTTTTCACCACTACAGTTCCCCTTACAATATCCTGCATCACTACTTCAGAATGTTCAGGAATTTTGAAACGGATAACATAAGGTTGCCCACTTTTGATCAGATTTTCAGTCTCAGTTATTGAGCGTGTTAGGCTGTTATTCAGGCTCAAACGCGTTTCAAAATTATAAACAAATGGTTTATGGCCGGATTCGGCCTGCTTCCTGAGGTTTTCCAGTTCCTCAGGGGTATCAAATGCATAGTAGGCCTGCCCTTTTTCAATCAGTTCAAGAGCATATTGCTGATAAATTTCTTTGCGCTCACTTTGACGGTAAGGGGCATGAGGCCCTCCTTCCCTTACACCTTCGTCAATATGAATACCGCACCATTCCAATGACTCCATTATATACTCTTCGGCCCCCGAAACGTAGCGCGATTGGTCAGTGTCTTCGATTCGGAGAATCATTGTGCCCTTATGCTTGCGGGCAAACAGATAGTTGTACAATGCAGTCCTGACCCCGCCTATGTGTAAAGGTCCTGTTGGGCTGGGCGCAAAACGAACGCGAACAGTATTCATGCCTGAATTTTTACGCAAAGATACATAACGGCAGCTTAATGAAGGCGAATTGACAAAACTGGTTTCCACGGTTTCGCTGGCATTTTGATGTCATTGGAAGCCTTAAGATTGGAAAATTCATATCCCTAAGATGATCACCAAAACAACAGAATGTAGCCTTGCATCGCAAATGAACGGACGGAAAGCCTGCTGTTAATATATCTGTTTAATAAACAACCAGTCGCTCAAACAGCCTGTGAGGCCCACTGGTTATTTCAACCATGTAAACACCTGGATACCATCCCGAAACATCAAGTATTGAACGGTTTCCATACAGACTTCTTTTCGCTACCTCAAGACCGGCAGGATTGAAAACCCGGAGGGCCGACTGATCATTGGCTGCAAATGGCATAGAAATGGTTACCATGTTTGTTGCCGGATTAGGATACAGGGAGAAGAACACCAGGTTACTTTTTTCAGGGCTTCCAACAATCAGACTGTTCACTTTTTCAAATGTCCAGTTGACGGGATCAACCGTAATACCCTCAACTTCCTTATCAACCGGAACAATAAATGTTTTGATGTTTTCGTCCTGATGCAACCGAATAGTTTCTGAAGTATCATCACTGAAATTGAGCCTGAAACTCATATGCATGTCAAAGAAAGGGGTAATATTTGTTGATGTTGACTGAGTACTGATCAGCACCAATTCGTTGCCATTCATATACCAGATAAAATCATAAATCGGGTATCCCTGGCCGTAATACCACTGATCGAAGAAGTATTCAAAATCCATTCCTGTAACCTGTTCGGCAACCAGCCTGAAATCCTCCCCGGTTGCTGAGGTGTCTGCATATTGTGTCTGGAATGTTCTCAGAACATCGAAGAACATTTCGTCGTTGTTGATTTCATGCCTGAGGACATGAAGTATAGCTGCGCCTTTATCATAGGACAATCGGCCGTTAAAAATTCTCCAGATATTGTCTTCGGTGATCTCTGAGGGCGGAATATATACGCTTCCTCCAGGTTGGCTCATGACATTGTTTTGTGTATTGATCATGAATGTTTGAGCTGAATTAAAGTCATTTATGTTTTCGTGCGCCAAATAAGTAGAGTAAGTTGCAAAACCTTCATTGATCCAGATGTCGCTCCATGTAGCACAGGTAACATTGTCGCCAAACCACATATGTCCTAACTCATGCGAAACCAGTGTAAATGACCAACCACCCATGGTACTCATGGTTTGATGCTCCATTCCGCCTCCAAGCTGAGTAATGCAATGGCCGTATTTCTCATCCTTAAATGGGTACATCGAATATAAATCGCTGAAAACCTCAATCATTGGTGCAGTAACATCAATATTGCTTTTGTATTGAGGCAGATATGAAGGATGGTTGTAAATGAAATTTTGAATCAGAATCGAGTCGCCATCAAGTCCTTCTGGTTTTGCATACAGGTTATATTCCTGATAATCGCTAACAGCAAATGAAACAAGATAATAAACAATTGGATACTTCGATTTCCATTCATAGCGCAGTTGCCCGTTGCCTGCCTCTGTGATTTGAGTGAGCAGGCCCTGTGAACCAGCCATGGTATTGGCAGGTGTGGTCAGGAATACCCAAACTGAATCGGCTTTGTCAGTAAGAACTTGTTTTGTGGGCCACCACTGCTTGGCATTAAATGGCTCAGAAAGCGACCATGTTACCTGCTTGTTCCATTGTTGCGAAGTAGCATTGGTTACTCCGGAGAAAAAGCCCCCCGTTGGTGGTGTGCCTCCATAGCTGATCTCAGCAATAAACGAATCTCCGACAGTTAAGCCGGGAGCAACCGTAAGCAACACATTATCACCTTCCCTGCTCCAGGATGTGTAAACCTGTCCGTTAAAAACAATCTGGCTGATGGTCATTTCCGGAACCAATTCAAAAGCAAACACCGAGAAGTCTTCCGTTAAAACCTGAGCATGTATGCTGACTTTTCCGCTTACACTGGTGTTAAGGTTGGTTACTGCAATATCCAGAAAATAAAACTTTACGTCATAGTCGTGTACGTACGGACTTTGCCAGTCGTTGCGATAAGCAAAGCTTGCGATTTCATGTTGTTCGGAATAATGCCTGCAGTAGCGGTCGTGAATATGGTTATCATGTTGCTGAGAAAAAACGGGATAACCAGTCAGTAACAGGATTGTAAGTAGTGATAGGAAGCGTTTCATGAGTGAAAGTTTGTTAAAGGAATGGGGCATATGCCTATGATGTATCTTTGTTGCCAAAAATAAACCTTTTTTACTAACGTTTTGTTTACAACTATTGGTAAATCTAAGTAAATGAGCACAGAGTACCAAGTTCTCATCGGCAGAATAGAGAAGTTTGTTAAAAAATACTATACCAACGAACTGTATAAGGGGTTGATCTATGGATCATTTCTTTTAAGTGTACTGTTTTTGGTATTGAATAGTATCGAGTATTTTGCCTATTTCAGAACAGGAGTTCGTTTTTTCTTCTTTTACCTGTATATCAGCGTGTTGTTGTTCGTTTTGGTGAAGTTTATCTTGTTACCTGTCTATCAAATTATCCGTTTCCGGAAAGAAATGTCCTATGAAGAGGCAGCCCGTATTATCGGAGCACATTTTCCGGAAGTAGATGACAAACTCCTGAATACATTGCAGCTTAGAAGCGAACGAAAACACAGTGAAGGTTCGTTGTCGCTTTTGGAGGCCGGTATCGATCAGCGCATACGCCAGCTTAATCCCATTCCATTTGCACATGCAGTTTCAATCAGGAAAAACCTAAGAAAACTAAGATTTGCACTTGTTCCGGTGCTCATTTTAATCGTTTTGATGATTGTATCTCCTTCATTCATTCTTGAACCATCGAAAAGAATAGCGTCGTACAGCCGGCCTTTTAGTCGCCCTTTTCCGTTTCAACTTGAAATTAAGAATGACCGTCTTGAAGTTGTGCAGCAATCTGATTTCAGACTCAGGGTTTCGGTAACAGGCGATGAGCTTCCTGCCTCAGTCAGCATTGTAGCAGAAGGGTTCAGATACACAATGGAAAAGGATGGAACATCAGGTTTCTTTCACGACTTTAAGAATGTGCAGAAGAATACAGATTTCAGGCTGGTTGCAGGATCTTTTGAAACATCAACATACTCATTGGTGGCGCTCCCAAGGCCAGTTCTTTCATCCACTGAAGCTGAGGTTGTATTTCCGGCTTATATGAACAGGTCAAATGAAATCTATCGCGACCGGAGTTTTATCAGTTTACCTATTGGTTCCAAAATATTATGGACAATTTATGTTCGCAGTGCAGATAGCCTTGTTTGGTTGCAGGATCAGGAACTTAATACGGCAGTAGCAAATAATGGAAAAGCAGAGTTTACGACAAATGTGTTGGGTAATTCAGTATTAAAAATGCGACCTGTTAATGCACGGGTTGATCTTAAGCAAGATTTAGTGGTTGATATTGAAGCTGTTGCTGACTTATACCCCGAACTTGCAGTTACTGTCGTAGCAGAATCAAACGGAGGTAAGGAAAGGTTTTTTTCGGGCCTGATACAGGATGATTATGGGTTTACAAAGCTAAGGTTTAAATACAGGATCACAAATCCGGAACTAAACGAGGAATCAGCACTTTTCGAGCAATCAATTCCCATTGACCTTAAGCGAAGCAGGCAGGATTTCTACTATATGTTTTCGGCTGACAGCATAAACCTGCAGGCAGGAGATAAGCTTACTTACTTTTTTGAAGTATGGGATAATGATGCTTTTCTGGGCCCAAAAAGTCGGCGATCGGGTGTTTTTGAGTTAGATATACTTTCCCAGCAAAAAATTGATTCGCTGATTAAAACACAAGAGGCAGAGAAAGAAAACCTGCTGGAAAAGCTAATGAACGAGACACGGGAGGTCAGACAAGAAATGGATGATTTCTTAAAAAATATGATGCAAAAAAGAGAGTTGGACTGGAATGATCGAAGTCAGCTGAAACAGCTAATAGATAAGCAAAAACAGCTTGAAGATGAGATAAAGGAATTGGTACAGAGTAATAAAGAGCTGCAGCAATTAAACGATGAGAGAAGAGAAAAGGATAGAGAATTGCTTGAAAAGCAAAAGAAACTCGATTCGATGCTCGAGGAGATCATGAACGATGAATTAAGGGAGTTGCTCGACGAATTGCAGAAGCTAATGGACGAAGCAAACAAGGAGCAGGTTCGCGAAATGCTTAACGAGCTGAAAATGAATAATGAGAAGCTTGAAAAAATGCTTGACCGGAACCTTTCATTGCTTAAACAACTTCAGTTGGAAATGGAGATGCAGCGTTTAATTTCTCAGTTGGAACAGATGGCCGGCGATCTTCAAAAGGAGTCGGAAACTGACCCCCAATCTGAAACTGAATTCAAACAAAGTCTGGAAAAAACGACGGAAATCAAGGAACAGTTTAATAAGTTTACCGAATCTTTGGATAGCCTTAGGAAGAAAAACGAGGAGCTCAACAAACCTTTTACACTGGAAGCCACAGAGAATCAAGAAATGGACATCAAGAATGATTTGAACGAAGCACTAAAAAAGCAGTCCGAGAAAGCTCAGAAACCTGCCAACAAAAAGAAATCTGATGCCTCGTCAAAGATGAATAAACTGAGCCTGGAACTAAAGGAAATGATGAAGAAGGAGAATAGCAGGCGGAAGGCCGAAGATGCACGGACGCTCAGAATATTGCTTGAGAACATTCTGCGTGCGAGCCTTGGTCAGGAAACGTTGATGCAGAGGCTGGAGGCCCTCAGAAGAGATGACCCTGCCTACACGGAAATAATCCGCGACCAAAGCAATATGCGTGAAAGCTTTACAATAATCGAAGATTCCTTGACAGCTCTGGCCAAAAGACAACCAGAAATAGAAAGTTTTGTTTTTTCGGAAGTTGAGCAGATCAATCGGCGAATGAACAATAGCCTTGAGAACATGAAGGAGAGAAGAACCGCCAATTCACTGTCCGAAATGCAGTTTTCGATGATGTCGCTGAACAATTTGGGGCTGATGCTTTCCGAAGCACTCAAAAAGATGCAACAGAACATGGGAATGCCCAATCCTATGCAGGGCGAGCAAGATAGTGAAGAAGGGCAAAGTGGTAGCGAAAGTCTTTCAAACATGAAAGATATACAGCAGGCGCTTGGCGAACAATTGAAACAAAGTATTGAACAAATGAAAGGCAAAGCAGGTAAGGAGGACGGCGAGAATGGCCAAAGCGAAGAAATTGCAAGAATGGCAGCACAACAGGAAGCTTTGAGAAATCAAATGCAAAAACTTATGGATCAGTTTAAGTCGGAAGGAATTGAAGGAGACGGTCTGAGTGAAATTTTGAAGGATATGGAGAAGTTGGAAGAAGATTTGGTAAATAAAAGACTCAGTGAGAATTTGCTGAAACGAAATGAGGACATTACGGTGAGGCTTCTGAAAGCTGAAAATGCCCAGAGAGAACGCGAATTGAAAGAAGAAAGAGAGTCGCAGCAACCAAAAGAATTCCTCAAGAGTAACCCTACAGGAATTTTGGAGTATAATGAATTAATCAGAAGACAGGAAGATGCTTTGAAACTGGCACCTGTAATTGTAAAACCATTCTACAGACAAAAAATTAACGAATACATGCTTCAATCCAAAACCGAATAAGCTTATGAACCGACTTGAACTTTTGATTAGCATGGAGCATTATCATAAACTGGAGGAGTTTGTGGAGAAATTGTGCTATGACCTGGGGTTGGAGAAGACCTATTTCAGCAATATAGTTTCCGCCTCTGAGTTTTTATTTGATATATGCATCAGGCATTATGAACACGAGGTATTGGTAGTATCGTCGTCTCACAGTGAAGATGGATTAGGTATAGAGTTTCGTATTGTTTTTAATCAAGTGAAAGCAGAAAGTGATTTTATACCTAAGCTGTCTGAGGTTTTTGGCCAGGATATATACTCCTTACAGACCATAAGTGACCGGTTTACAGTTGATGAACAAAGGCATGCTGTTTATATTTTATTTAACACAACTGGCCAGTTTGATACCAAGGCACAGCGGAGAATAGATCTGTTAGCAGGTTATCTAGAGAAGCAAACACAAAGGCATCGTGCTGTAAAATGATAATATTCAATGAGTTATATTGGCCTGATGGAATTTCTCATACAACTATTCCGTCAACCTGGATCGAAAAAGTAATAAACGATAATGGTAAGTTAGTCGGACGCATTGATTTCGTTTTTTGTCACGATGATTATTTGTTGCATATAAACAAAACATTCTTGAATCACGATTATTATACGGACATCATTACTTTTAATCACTCAGAGAATGATCATTATATTTCAGGTGATATTTTTATTAGCCTTGACCGGGTTAGAGATAATGCCGGCCAGATGAACAGCATTTTTCACCATGAGTTGGAACGGATTGTCATTCATGGTGTTTTACATTTGTTGGGGTATAATGATTCTAGTGAAAGCGAAAAAATACTGATGCGGGCAAAGGAGGATATTTGTCTGCGGTTATTGCATGTTACTAACTAAAAGCGTGATGGTTAGCTGTTTGGTTTCACGTGAAACACTAATTATGACAGATGTTTGATAAATATGATATAATAGTTGTTGGGGCCGGGCATTCCGGTTCGGAAGCCGCCGCTGCAGCAGCAAATATGGGGTCAAAGACCCTTTTGGTTACCATGAATCTCCAGACAATTGCCCAAATGTCGTGCAACCCGGCAATGGGTGGCATTGCAAAAGGTCAAATCGTGCGCGAACTGGACGCCTTGGGCGGGTATTCGGGTCTGGTTACTGACCGAACTATGATTCAATTCAGAATGCTCAATAAGAGTAAAGGACCCGCTATGTGGAGCCCAAGAGCACAAAGTGACAGAATGTTATTTGCTCTGGAATGGAGAAAGATGTTGGAAGCAACCCCAAACCTTGATTTTTGGCAGGATACTGTAGTAGGACTAATGATCTCAAACAACAAGATTAAGGGAGTCGTAACCGGAATGGGAATGAGGATTGAATCGGATGCAGTTATTTTGACAAACGGAACATTTTTGAACGGATTGATTCATATTGGCGAAAAAACTTTTGGCGGGGGCCGTATGGGTGATAAGGCAAGTACCGGGATTACAGAACAACTTACCGGATTGGGATTTTTAGCAAGCAGGATGAAAACCGGCACACCTGTTAGGGTTGATGGCCGAACAATTGACTTTAGCCGGATGGAGGAGCAAAAGGGAGATGAAAACCCGTCGAGTTTCTCCTATCTCGAGCCTGCTCATTTGGCCAATCAAAGAAGTTGTTACATCACCTATACTTCAAAAGATGTACATAACATATTGAGAGAAGGATTTCATCTTTCACCCATGTTTTCGGGCAGGATTGAAGGAGTGGGCCCCAGGTATTGCCCAAGCATTGAGGATAAGATTGAGCGCTTTTCGGGTAAAGATGCACATCAGCTTTTCGTAGAACCAGAAGGTTGGAACACGGTAGAGTATTATATAAACGGATTTAGTTCTTCATTACCTGATTACATTCAATTTAAAGCCCTCAGAGAAATTTCAGGATTCGAGAAGGCAAAAATATTTCGCCCAGGATATGCTATTGAGTATGACTATTTTCCTCCGGAGCAATTAAAGTATACCCTCGAAACCAAACTTGTTGAAAACTTGTATTTTGCAGGACAAATAAATGGTACAACGGGTTACGAGGAGGCGGCTGCTCAGGGTTTGATGGCAGGAATCAATGCGTCACTCAAGCTACAGGAAAAAGAACCATTCACCCTGGGGCGTGATGAAGCTTATATTGGAGTGTTGATAGACGATTTGATCACAAAAGGTGTGGATGAGCCTTACAGAATGTTTACAAGCAGGGCCGAGTACAGGATATTGTTGCGTCAGGATAATGCCGATTTCAGATTGACACCCCGGGCAGCCAGAATTGGACTTGCCTCAGAGGAAAGGATACGAATTTATGAGAATAAGCTCGGGCTTACAGAAAAACTGAAGACTTATTTAAAAAGCACAAGTATTGGTCCCGAGTTCATCAATCATTTACTTATCGAACGTGAAACGGCCCCAATTGGCCAGAAAATGAAACTGGCCGGACTGTTACTCCGGCCCCAAGTGTCCATTCATAATTTGTGGCCCATCATAGAACAAGATTTTAAAGCTCGGCATGGCATAGATGAACTTTCAAGCGAGGTACTTGAGTCAGTCGAAATTTCTGTAAAGTATGAAGGATACATAAACAAAGAAGCAGAACTGGCTGATAAACTGAAGCGAATAGAGGAGGTGCGCTTGAAACCAGATTTTGATTATCATAGTCTTCAGTCTCTCTCGTGGGAGGCAAGAGAAAAACTTACCCGTATCAAGCCGGAGACTTTGGGTCAGGCAAGTAGAATCAGCGGGGTTTCGCCTTCTGATATTTCTGTATTGGCTGTATTCTTAGGACGTTAGGATTTCGTTTCACGTGAAACACTAAGATAATGGAAGACCACAAGTATTGTCCCTTATGTGCACATAACGTATTAGTTAATCGGTTTGCCGGCAAAGACTATTTTCTGACTCAGGAGGAGTTCCTCGTACAACAATGTGCAGCTTGTGGGTTGTGGGTAACTAATCCTTATCCCGACCCTCAGCAATCATCGGTTTATTACAAATCAGACAAATATTATTCGCACCCAGGCAAGAAAATGAATCTTTTAGCGCTGGCGTACCATGCGGTTAAAAAGCGAAACATAAGATCGAAAACCAATCTCGTCAATAAATATATAAGTGAAGGTTCAATACTGGATATTGGATGTGGCTCTGGTTCCTTTTTACAGTCATGCAAAAACCTTGGGTTCGAAGTTACAGGTGTTGAAAAAGATACCGATGCCAGAGACTACTGTCTTGAGCATCTTAAACTGAAAGTGTTTTCTCCTGACCACCTTTCACTGATTCCTGGACATTCTCAAAATGTTGTTACTTTGTGGCATGTACTGGAACATATACATGATCTTTCAGCGTTTCTCAATCTAATGTTAACCTGGATGAAACCAGGATCATATTTATTCCTTGCCTTACCAAATCCTGATTCTCCTGACGCAAAATACTACGGAACATACTGGGCAGGTTGGGATCTCCCACGCCATCTTTACCATTTTCCACCTGAAACGGTGAAAATACTTGGCGAGCGATTCGGGCTAATGCATATCGAAACCTTGCCAATGACGTGGGATGCCTTCTATGTGGGAATTCTGAGTGAGCAATACAGACATAGTACTTTGGCTCCTTTGAAAGGGCTTTGGCAAGGATTAAAATCCAACATTTTGGCAAAAAGAACATTGAATTTTTCCAGCTTAATTTATGTTTTTAAAAAGCAGTAAATTGACCCGTACATTCGAATCTACTTTGTTTTATTTTAGCGATTGCTTTAATGAGCATGTATGAAATATGGACGGGCCTTTTAAAACAAATAGTGTTAAAGTAAGAACTAGGTCTTTTATCTGAAATAGTGTTATTGCCATAAATAAGTGAATATTAATTATATACACAAAATGCGATGATCGTGAGTAAACCACAGACTGCCCGGCTGATTCGGACTGTTGTGTTTTTTGTGTTGCTTTTGACAACAATGTTTTTGTTCATCAAGATCGAATTTAAAAACAGATCAGATAGTGTTTCAGCACGTTTCTTTCAAAAAGTGTTTACAGCCAAGGAATCTGCTGGAAGTATTTATCTTGAACAGCTTGTAGGATTATTCCCGACAACACAGTCAATACTTCAGTTTAATGATGAAGTGACAGCACTAAAACCGATTAACACAACCCTTTTCATTTATAAAAATGACTCGCTTTGGTATTGGTCTGACAACAACATAGAATTGCACGGGAAACAAGCATCTGTGATTAAAGATGGTGACTTTCTTAAGCTGAAGAATGGCCATTATCATTTTCAGGTTAGAGAAAGCCAGTCGCTTAAATTCATACTTGCAGACCAGATCCATGCCAGTTTTCCTTATGAGAACAGTTTTGTCAAAAACGGATTTTCATCTGCCTTTCCGCAGCATTGGAAGCTCTTTGGCGATAACCAAACGGGTGAGGTATTTCCAATAAAGAAATTGAGTGGTGATATCATTTTTAACATTGTGCCTTCAGAAAAGCAATCATTTAGCGATGTTTACTATTTCTTACTAATCCTATTTGGTTCTGTTGCACTAATTTTATTATACAGAATAGTGTTCATTTGTTGTCAGGCATTTGCAAAGCCTTTGGTTAATTCATGGTGGATTGCGCTGTTTTTGTCCGGTGTTTTTTTCATCCGATATCTGCTCATGACATTAAGATCACCAGAAGTAATATATCAGCATGAGTTTTTCAGTGCAGGATTATTAAGTGCCGGTAGTTGGATCCCAAGCTTGGGAGACCTGTGGCTGCATGCATTAACAGTACTTTATGCAGCATATCTGTTTTACAGGATTGATGGAAAAACCATTCAGCCAAGGCAAGCGCTCAAAAGAGAAGTTGCTTTTGGGTTTGCTCTGGCAACAGGTCTGATAGTTATTTCCTGGTTGTATCTGCAGGTGATGGAAACAACCATTGTTAGCTCAACTATTCCCCTGTCATTTAAGGAGTTATACAACTTTAACCTCTTGACATACATTACTTTCCTTATTATTTCACTAATAAGCGTTGCCTATATTTTTACGTTAATCGGGTTGTTAAAACTAATACGAGGAGCTACAGTAATAAGGAATTCAATAGTAGTTGTGATTTTGGGAGCTGTTTCCTTTCTTTTTGTGCTGATTATTTCACATAATCAATGGGTTACTTTGCCGATTCTTGTAATTTGTAACATGCTCATTTTTCTCTTTTGGCCTCTGACAGGAGACCGCCTCTCAAGGGCAAATGCAGGAACAACTTTTCTTGTCCTCTCCTTATCTGGAATACTTGCTCTTGTTTTTTACCACAGCAACAAGGAAAATGCAGATAAAAAACAAAATCTTATTGCTTATCGAATTGCTGAAGAGGCTGATCCTTTGCTGGAATTCCTTTACGATGAGACAAAGAATAAAATAATTAAGGATACCGGACTTAGAGGCTTAGTTCACCAGCATGATACACTAAATCAGCAAATAGATGAAGATATATATCATTATCTGCTTGATAATTATTTAACTGGATACTTCAATAAATTTAACATAAATCTGGTACTGTGCAAACCCGACGAAGTTCTTTTCATTAGCCCTGGCAATTATTATACGGGATGCAGCGACTATTTCAGCGAACTGATTAACAGCAATAAGACAGGTAAATCTTCGGAGGTGGAAGGTTTGTACCTCATCAGCGACAACTTGCAGCAGACTTATTATCTGGCAAAGATTGAAATATATGACAGCACAATTGAGGAAAAACCTTTAGCCACTTTGTATCTTGAGTTTTATAACCGCTTCCTGCCAGAAGGAATTGGTTATCCGGAATTACTCATTGATGAAAGAAATGACCGCTCAAAAGAGCTGTCTGCATATTCGTTTGCAAGATATGTTAACGGTTTATTGGCTTATAAGTTTGGGAGCTATATGTATTCAAATCAAATAGACGCTAAATCCCCAAAAGAATCTTTCTTTTTTGATATGGACAACTTAAGGCACCTGTACTATCCTGTAAATGACGAAGTAGTTCTGTTGATCAGCAGGAAAAGTAAAAGTCTGGTTGATGTTGTGGCACCCTTTTCATATTTCGTTGTTTTTATTGGGTTGGTGCTGTTTGTCATCATTTTTGCCGGAAACATCGGGCGATATTCGATTTCAGAGCGAATTAATTTCAGATTAAAGTTTCAGATCTTATTGGTGTCTTCTTTGATTTTATCATTTATTACTATAGCAGCGGTGTCGTATCAATATATTCAGTCATTCTATCAAGCCAGAACAAATGAAGTGCTGAAGGAAAAAACACAGAGCATCCTGATTGAGCTGGAGCATAAGCTTAAGGGCTCAGACTTTAATGCTCCGGATATCGAAGCATATCTTTATCAGTTACTTACAAAGTTTTCTGCCGTTTTTTTCACGGATATAAATCTCTATGACCTGAGTGGCAGATTAATGGCCAGCAGCAGGCCCGAGATATTTGAAAAAGGTCTGATTTCAGAGCTTATGAATAGGGAAGCATATGAGCAATTATCCCTTGATGGCAGGATTTACTATATCCATCAGGAGAAGATCGGATCAGGAAAGTACCTGTCATCTTATATTCCATTCAGAAATGAAAACGGAGTACCTGTTGCATTTTTAAACCTTCCCTATTTTGCAAAGGAAACGGAACTAAGAGAAGAGATTTCATCGTTTCTTCTTACTTTTTTAAACATATTGTTTATGTTAACCGGCCTTTCGGCCTGGTTCGCACTTGTGCTTTCGAGAAGGATGACCAGGCCATTGCTCATGATTCAGGAGAAAATGCAAAGCCTTTCACTGGGTAGGCCAAATGAGAAAATCGGTTATGCGCATGCCGATGAAATCGGTCAGTTGGTAAAGCAGTATAATCAGTTGATTGATCAGCTTGAAGAAAGTGCGGTTATGCTGGCGCGCTCCGAAAGGGAATCTGCCTGGTCGGAAATGGCAAGACAGGTAGCGCATGAAATTAAGAATCCGCTTACTCCCATGCGTTTGAGTGTCCAGTATCTACAAAAATCATGGAACGAGGGCGATGCTGATATTGGTGACAAAATCAATAAAACGACACAAACAATGATAGAGCAGATAGATGCTCTCACCGAAATTGCTTCAGCTTTTGCCGATTTTGCCCGTATGCCCGAGCAAAAAACAGAGAAAGTTTCCGTTACTGAAGTCATCAATCAGGTTATAGATTTGTTTTCAGTACATCAAAATGCAGAAATTGTGTGGGTTAAACCCAACAGGGAACTGTATGTTACTGTTGACCGAAACAGCATTCTGAGGGTTTTTAATAATCTGATCAAAAATGCCCTGCAGGCATTAGAAAATATAGATCAGGGAAAAGTTGAGATTGAAATCACCGAAGCCGGACATTTCGTGTTTGTAAAGATTTCCGATAACGGTAAAGGGATGACCATTGAGCAGTCTCAACGTATATTTACACCGTATTTTACAACCAAAACCAGTGGAACAGGAATAGGCCTTTCCATTGTGAACAACATCATCAGGTCCATGCAAGGGGAAATTAGTTTTGAAACAGAAACCGGAAAAGGGACTACCTTTACACTTCGTTTACCAAAATCAGAGCTTTAGGTTCTGGTGGGCTTACCAATAGCGCACAAATAAAATCAAGGGCACTAACAAATGGCTCAAAATCCGATAAAAAGCCTTGCTGGTCAAACAGTTGTGTATGGCATGGGGACAATACTTCCCAGACTGCTCAATTATTTCATGGTTCCGCTGTATACCAGGGTTTTTGAACGCGAGGTTTATGGTCAGGTTACGGAATTGTACGCTTATGTCGCTTTTTTCATGGTGCTGTTGACTTATGGCATGGAAACAGCCTTTTTCAGGTATGCACAAAAGCACGAAGCAAGAAAGGTGTTTAATACAGCAATGAGTGCAATAACACTGACAAGTGCAGTATTTTTAGTGTTGCTGGGAGCTTTTTACCTGCCGGTTTCTTCCTGGATGCAGTATGAAGGAAATCCTGAATATATTCTTTTCATAGGATTGATTGTTACAGTGGATGTGCTGACAGCCATACCCTTTGCTATGTTACGCAAACTAAATCAGGCACGCCGTTTTGCTGTGGTAAAACTGCTCAATGTTTCCGCAAACATTGGTCTAAACCTGATTTTTATTGTATTTATTCCTGGTTTGTCAGCCTCATTTTCAGATGTTATTTTTGGGAACGGACCAGATCTGCTGGTTTGGGTTTTGATTTCAAATATTGCCGCCAGCATACTGAGTCTGGCTATGTTGGCCCCCTTGTTTCGGACATTCAGGTTTTCGCTGGATCTTACCCTCCTCAGACCCATGCTTCATTATGCCCTTCCGGTTCTGGTTGTTGGTGTTGCAGGCATGGTAAATGAAGTGATTGATAAGATTCTCCTGAAATACCTGCTGCCTGATTCAGGACAGGCCATGGCACAATTGGGTGTGTACGGAGCCAATTATAAGCTGGGTGTATTGATGACCCTGTTCGTACAAATGTTCCGATACGCTTCCGAGCCATTCTTTTTTGCTGAAGCAGAAAAAAAGAATGCTCCGGAACTTTTTGCCAGGGTAATGAATTACTTTGTCCTTTCCGGTTTGATGATTTTCCTGATGGTGGTACTGTACCTCGATCTCTTCAAACACTTTATCGGTCAGGACTATCACGAAGGACTGGGAATTGTGCCCATTGTGCTGATGGCAAATTTGTTTTATGGCATTTTTTATAATCTTTCAATCTGGTATAAACTCACCGACCGTACTGGGGATGGCGCCTACATTTCGATTGCGGGTGCTGTTGTCACAATCACCCTGAACATTTTGCTTATTCCTGTTTTAGGCTATCACGGTGCTGCATGGGCGCATTTTGGCTGTTATTTTCTCATGATGGGAGCCTCCTACATCTGGGGCCAAAAAGTCTTTCCAATTCCCTATCAAACCCGACGGATTGTTTTTTACATTCTGGTGGCTGCCGTTTTGTATTTCATTTCAACAGTGGTTCAGGAACAGAATGCATGGCTTAAATATTCTGTGAATACCTTCTTATTTGGGTTATTCACTTTTGTTGCTTATTGGCTCGAAATCAGGAAGGCTGCCGCTGCACCTCCCGCAGGCAGGGGATAAGATGAAATTCCTATCTCAGGTTTCTGATTGTTCTTATAAAGGGTTCTTTTAGCCTTTCATAAACTGTTTCAAGGCTGCCGTTTCCATCCACATCAATTACCTGATTATGCATCCTGTAATAATCCAGCACGGGTTCAGTGCGCAACTGGTGCTCTTCGAGGCGGGCTACAATGGTTGAGGCACTGCCGTCGTAAGGCATTCTTGAGGATGTTTGTGAACGTGCATCAAGTCGTTTGATCAGTTCGAGAAAAGGCACCTGCAGATTGATCACGCAACTGATTGATCGGCCTGTTTTCCTGAGCAGCCCATCGAGGATATAAGCCTGTACATGGGTGCGCGGATATCCTTTGAAGATGTAGCCCCTGCTGTTGCCGGCGGTTTCCCGTAGTTTTTTCTCGATAAGCCTGATCACAATTTCATCGGGCACATGCAGGCCTTTTTCGAGGAAAGGCTTTATTTCGCTGCTCATTGTGCTTCCGGTTTTAAGCTCCTCCTGAAGCAATTCGCCTGTTGAGATGATGGTCAGGTTAAATTCGCCGGCCAGTTTCGATGCCTGTGTGGCGCGTCCTGCCCCGGGAAAGCCAAAAAGTATCAGGTTGATTGGATTGCTGTTGATGTCGTCGGTCACAAATTGATTGATACGGGCAAATACTTCTTCGGCTGTTCCCAGACCATTTATCCTGGTGAGCAGGCCCTGGCTTTCGTAAAAGGTGAGCAGGGGCAGGGTTTTCTGGTGGTATTCCCTCAGCCTGCGTTCGATAACCACCTCGTTGTCATCGCTTCTGCCCTGTTCGGTTGCGCGCTGCAATAATCGTTGTTTGCAGACTTCATCAGGGACTTCAAGGATAAAAATACGGTTCAGTGAAGTGTGCATGCGGGTAAGCAGGCCGTCGAGGATGTATGCCTGCACATAAGTGCGGGGAAAACCATCGAAAAGGAATCCGTCGCTGCGTTCTTCAGAACGTATGGCATTGCCGATTACCTGAACGATGATCTCATCGTCAACAAGCCCGCCCGATTCAATGATGTGGCGAGCCTTGAGGCCAAGGGGGCTGCCGTTTTTTATTTCTTGACGGAGCACTTCTCCGGTTGAAATATAATGCAGATTGTAGCGCGACATCAGCATTCCGGCCTGTGTGCCTTTTCCCGCGCCCGGAGGGCCGAACAGAATCAGATTAAGCATGGTGTGTAACTTTTACACAAATATACTTTATTGAGATGATCCGGCGCGGATTGTCCTTTTCAGTTTTTCCCAAAGAAAGACTAATATACTGGTTGTCAACATGACCAGAATAAACCAAAGAATGAGGCCTGTCCATTGCATTGTCTGAAACACAGCTGTTGCAAGATTGCCGATGATCAGCCACTGAAATACATAAAATGCAGTTACATGCTGTCCCATCCACTTCAGAAGCCGGATCAGGAGATTTTTTTCGGCAAATTTCATCAGATACCGTGAAAGGATCATCAAGACAATGAGAAACGAAAATGTCCACAACACAAACCATCCGCTGTGGTGGTAATACACCGACAGGTTAGAGGCCACTCTGAACCCAAAGGAGAAGAAAATGAACATCGGAATGGCAGCAATAGAAAGGATCAGCCAGATGTTTTCTTTTTTCAGGAAGTGGTTGTTGCTTGTTTTTGTTTGCATGCCAAAAACATATCCTGCCAAAGTGTATGCTAACCAGGAAAAAAACGGGAAATAAGACCAGGAATGATAGCCCCAGAAGTATGCTTCAATGTATTTGATCCAGGAGACTGGTCCTGAATAAACCGGAATTATTGGATTTATAAAGGCAACAATAACAAACAGAATAATCCATATGAATAACTTATCTGCTACAAGATGGCGAAACAGTGTAATGAAAATAACCGAAAGGCCGGCAAGAAACAGAATATCTACGCCAAAAAGGTAGGCCCACGGATCGAGTTTAAAACTGCCGTTTGCGATTTTTAGCAACAGGTGAGCATTTAATCCAATGTTCAGCAAAAATCCCCACAAAATGAGTTTCAGTCCGAACCTAAGCCGCAAGTGCAATGTTTTGGCAGACCTGGCCTGGAAATAACCCATCACAGCCATAAACAAGGGGGCTGCAGCGGGTCCGCCAAGAAACAGAGAAATTTTTCCTGCCATACTTTGCTGAATCGCTGTTGTTGCAAACAGCTCCATCAGATGAACCTGGACCATCAGTACGACCGCCACCCCTTTTAAAAAGTCGGCCAGGCCAAGGCGAGAAGGTTTATTGTTGTCGGTTAAATTATTTAGGTTCATCCTGAGCATATTTTGGTACTGCAAACTTAAGCGAACAGGCCTGAATTTTTTCCTGTAAGGATAATCTTGTACTGTTTTAGTAAAATTTTATACATCCGGCCTTTTCTTATGGATGTAATATTGCTGTCCAAAACAAACATTATGAAAAGATCTATTAATGGTATGCTGCTCACTTTGGCATTATTCATCAACATTCAATTATTGAGGTCGCAGATACAGTTCGAAAACTCATACAACCACTCGGGCACATATACCCAACTCCCTGTATCAGGGTATAAATTCTATCTGATGGACGTTGGTTTAAACCAATGCAGGATCTACAACACCGATCACAGCCTTTGGAAAACCATCAATCTTGAGGTTCCTGTAAATCAATATTTGTACGACATAAAATACCTGAGCGAAGGTCTTTTCACAGCCGACCAGCAATTGTGCCTTGTCTATACTTATTATGCATACGACGAAACCAATCTTTTTTACACCTACACGACAAGGGTTGTCAGGGAAAACGGAAATGTATTGCTCGAAATACCGGGATGCCAGTATTATTATGTGAACGATCTGGGAGCTGAAGGCACAAAATTTTTAGCCTACAGCTACAACTACAGCATTTTTCCTTACACTATTCAAACATCTGTGTATCATTTACCGGGCAGTCTGAATACCGGCATAAAACCTGATAATCTAAAAGAGTCTTTTACACATCATCCCTTTCCTAATCCTGCAGATGAATATTTGCTAATTCCTCAGGAAGTGTTTGATGGGCAGCCCATCCATGTGGTCTTCAGAGATGTGCAAGGAAAAACAGTTGCCGAGCGCAGGGAAAGCAGTTCAGATGTGCCACTAAAAGTATCGCTGAATGGATTGGCTTCAGGGCCATATACGTGCATGATCACATACAATAGTGGTGTTTGTCATGGTTTTACCATCATAAAAAGATAGTCTTTTGTAAATAAAGGCCAATCAGGATGACCGGAGTATTCCGGACTATTGAACAAGCAATCTTTTATCCGGGCAAGATCGCATTATGGGTTATCTGAATTGCATAACATTTTACGCTCCTCATGCAGGATTTTGCATTCTTGTGTATCTTGCATAAAAAAACATATGAGTCGGCTGAACAGAAAACAATTTCTCAAGAGAGGTTTAATTGCCGGTAGTGCGCTCACCTTTTTGCCTTCAGGGATCGTTTTTGGCAAAAGCAACAGCCGTATCAGGCTGGGAATCATCGGCACGGGATTACGCGGACAGGAATTGCTGCGGCTGTGCCTTCAGCGCGACGATACCGATGTGCCGGCTATCTGCGACACCCAACAGCTGATGCTCGATGATGCCTTAACCCTTTATTCAAATGCAGAAAAGTCTGTTCCTGAAGTGTTTACAGGCAGTGAATATGCTTATCGCGATCTACTCGCACGCGCTGACCTGGACGCCGTTTTGATTGCCACACCCTGGGAGTGGCATTACCCTATGGCTATGGAAGCCATGGATGCCGGCAAGCATGTGGGTTGCGAAGTAATCATGGCCACCACGGTTGACGAGCATTGGGATGTTGTGCGCAAATCGGAGCAAACCGGAAAGCAGTATATGATGCTCGAAAATGTATGCTACAGACGTGATGTGCTGGCGGTACTTAACATGGTGCGACAGGGCATTTTCGGCGAACTGGTTCATTTGCAGGGAGGATATCAGCATGATTTGCGCGAAGTTAAATTCAATGATGGAAAACAGCCTTACGGGGGAGGGGTAGAGTTTGGCGAAAAAGGCTTTTCCGAAGCCCAATGGCGCACACAACATTCCATCACCCGTAATGGCGACCTTTACCCCACACATGGCATTGGGCCGTTGTCCAAAATGATTGATATACCTGCAGGCAACCGTTTTGTGGCGCTCTCGTCCATGGCTTCGAAAGCAAGAGGATTGCATGAATATATTGTAAAGCTGGGCGGGAAAGATCATCCCAATGCCAAAGTCAATTTCAAACTGGGAGACCTTGTCACCACCATGATCAGCGCGGCAAACGGTGAAACAATATTGTTGCAGCACGATACCAGTTTGCCGCGTCCTTATTCACTGGGATTCAGGGTGCAGGGAACCAAAGGGCTGTGGATGGATATCAACCGTTCCATACATATTGAAGGACTTTCGGAGGCACACCGGTGGGAATCTGCTTCTCAGTGGATGGAAAAGTTCGACCACCCATTGTGGAAACGATATGGCAACGATGCCCAAGGGGCCGGGCATGGCGGCATGGACTTCTTTGTGGTTCATGCCTTTATTGAAGCACTCAAACGAAACGAAAAACTTCCGATAGATGTGTATGAATCCGCAGCCTGGAGCGTGATCACCCCATTGTCGGAAGCATCGGTAGCCGGAGGAGGTCAACTGGTGCATTTTCCCGATTTCACCAATGGCGCGTGGCAGACAAAACAGCAGAACTTTGCCCTGACAGATATTTATTAATCCATGCAACAATTGTCGCTTATTATCATGGCAGCCGGACAGGGAAGCCGTTACGGGGGCAGTAAGCAAACCGACAGCTTCGGACCTTCAGGAGAGCTTCTGATGGATTATGCCATTTACAATGCAATGAACATGGGATTTGGGAAGGTTGTTATCGTTTGCAGTCCTGAAAACAGGGATGTTTTTTTGGAACGGTACCGAATGCTCAAAGACAAAATTTCTGTTGAAACAGCGATACAACAACCTCCGGATTATTTCAGATCAGAAAATAAATATGCTGCTGTAAGACAGAAACCCTGGGGAACAGCCCATGCTCTGCTTTCGGCAGCCCAATGCATCAACGGCCCCTCGCTGGTGATTAATGCTGATGACCATTATCATCCTGAAGTGTTGAAGGCTTTGGCATCAGCAATGCTTCATACACCGGACGAAAAGCATATTCTTATGGCCGGTTACATGCTTTCAGCTACTTTGTCAGGACAAGGAAGGGTATCGCGGGCACTGGTGCTGTCAAACCGGAAAACAAACATTTCTGAGCTAGTGGAGGCAATATCCATTGGCAGGGAACCGGATGGAAGGATTACAGGGCTGATTGACGGAAAACAGACAGAACTTGTGCCCGATACCCGCGTCAGTATGAACTGCTGGGCCATACCACATGGAGTATTTTCGATTTTGAGCACGAAATTCAATCAGTTTCTGCATCAATTCGGCAAGGATAAAAACGCTGAATTTCAACTTCCCGCGTTCATCAGCGAGCTGTTACAGGAACAGGGGTTCAGGTTGTTGATCATTCCTGTGGAGCAATCCTGGTTTGGGGTTACGTTTGCCGGCGACAAAACTGCTGTTCAGGATGCATTGAATAAACTGATTGCACAAGGCATTTATCCCCATGAGCTATGGAACTGATTGTGCCTTCGGGTGTGTTGGATGCCTTTGGACTTGCCGGGCCTGATTTTAAGGCAGTCAGACATGGCCAAGGCCTGATCAACCTGAGTATAAACCTAACGCACAGAGAAGCGAAAGGAAATACATGGCTGCTGCAAAGAATCAACACGACTGTATTTGTGCATCCTGAAGCAATTGCCCATAACTGGAAACTTGCTGTTGAAACAATAAAAAAGCGCGATGCGGACTATTTTATTATTGAATTTTTACCCACGCTTTCAGGTAGTGATTTCCACCGCGACAAAGAAGGTGCTTACTGGCGTTTGCTCCCTTTTGTACAGGGATCAACATCCTATGAAAGTGTAGTTGACCCGCAGCAGGCATGGTCGGCAGCACGGGCATTTGGCATGTTCTGCAATTTACTCAGAGGTGCTCCTGTGCATAGATTTCACGAAACCATAAAAGGTTTTCATGATCTTGATTTAAGGGTCAGACAATTGAAAGCCAGTCTGACTACGGATTCGGCAAACAGATTGAAAAGTGCTGCTGATTGCCTGAGTGAAATAGATCAATTTAATTGGATAAGAGATTATTACATCAGTTTAGTAAATCATCCGGCTATTCCTCTTAGGGTGATGCATATGGATGCCAAACTGAACAATGTGCTGTTTCGCAGCAACAGTAATAACGCATTGTGTCTGGTTGATTTTGACACCTTGATGCCGGGATACATTTTTTCTGACATGGGTGATATGGTAAGGACCATGGTGTGTGGCACAAATGAAGAAGAGCTTATCAGCAGGGATGCTGCATTCAGACCCGAGTATTTTGAGGCTTTGATTCAGGGTTATAGTGAAACAGCAAGGGAGTCACTGACACCTGCAGAACGGGATGCGCTGGCCTATTCGGGATTAATACTGGTATATATGCAGGCCATCAGGTTTTTGGCAGATTATCTGGCAGGAGATATCTATTATGCCGTAACCTACGACAGGCACAACCTCAAGCGTGCAGAAGGTCAGCTCAGGTTGTTGAAAAGCTTTGCAGAGCATACAGATTTTATGAAACAAACCGTCATCAAGGTATTTGGGTAATACATGCCGGTTGAAGAATTGATGTTTGTCTGACAGCTCAGTTTCAGAATCAGATGAGCCCCAAAAGGCATAGCTCTCATTTGTTCTTTTTTAATGATTAAAAGAACGAAAAAATCTAGACTGCGCGATCCTCCCCCCGCTCTGTCATTCCCTCGCTGCTGCGCGAATCTTTCGCGTGGCAACAAGCAAAAAGTTTTACATTTGCTATAAGAGGCTAAACGGCTATGAACATGATATTGATTGGGTTAAAATTACTATGGCCACGCGATGGGAATCGCGCGGCAGCGAGGCTTTTTATGGAAATTACCAATATGGAGCAAATTCTGAAGGTATTCGACACACTATTCAAAATAGATGGATACACAATTTAATAGGTTCGCCTCATTTTAAAGTACTTAATAATAACAGACAAAGCTATTTCAGACTTGGAACAAGTAATCCTTATACTTTATGGTAAAAAAGGCTTCGATCATATTATTCAGTTTGATTTTAACAACTTCATGTAGTCATTATTTATCATTATATAAAATGCCATATACTGGGTCAGAATTAAGAACCGATGGTTATTATTACAACGAATATATCTCTGGTTACTATACAGTTTATTTTTTTTATAAAGATGGAACTGTTTTATATGGAAGTTCTTTTCCAACCAATGAATTGTATTTGCATGAGATTCAATACAGTAATGGGGATCACTATAATTGTGTAAAAAATGTGAAGTATTATTGGGGCACGTTCAAAGCCATGGACAACGAACTTTTGTTTGAGAGATGGTATCCATCTCAGACTCCCTTTAAATCTTACATTCGTTCAGGCATAATTTTAAATGATACCACATTTAAGATAATTGAGTTTTATCGAATGCAAGGAGGACAAAAAACAAGTATTGAATCTCGCAATGAAGTATATCACTTCAAGTCTTTCAGCCCCAAACCCGATAGCACAAATAAGTTTGTGCCCTAAATAGTTTGTGTCCCCAAGTGGCATGGTTTTGCAACTTAGCGAAGCGATCTCATGAGACGAAGCCGAATCATACGTGACTATAGAAAAGCAAACATCCGTTCATAAGAAAATTATTGAAAGTGGTATACCAGTTTAATAATCAGTTGGTCAACATATTCAATAAATGATTAGTTTTAAAACATGAGCCCCAGCGCTGCTGAGCAATTCTTTTACCCCCCGCTGCCGCGCAATTCTTTCACAGGGCAACAAGCAAAAAGTTATACATTTGCTCTAAGGCTGTAACCGCAATGAACATGATATTGATTGAGTTAAGAGTTACTAAAGCCACGCGATGGGAATCGCGCGGCAGCGGGGCGTGATGTGCGATTTGTTAAGGAAACAGGATCATGACTACAAGAAAAACCAATTTAATAGGTTCGCCTCATTTTAAAGTGCTTAATAATAACAGACAAAGCTGTTTTAGGGTTGGAACTAGTAATCCCTATAGTTTATGGTAATGAGAACCTGTTTTTTCTTAGTCAGTGTATTTTTAATGGCATCGTGTAGCTATCACTTATCGATGGAAAAGAGGCCTTATATTGGGAATCAATTAAGAATAGATGGTTTTTATTATACAGTTGGTGTTGATTCGTTTTTGCACGCTGGTTACTTTTTCTATAGAGATGGTTCAGTATCATATCGCGGGGGTCGCTACCATGCCGCAACAATGAAGAGTAGTTTTCACCAAGACATAATTAACGAAAAGCATATTCTATATGCCAGGAAAGATCGATTTGCAGGCGGCTTATTTCAAATAAATGATAGTATTATTAAGTTTGAAAAGTGGTATCCATCCCCTGGAGGGATGCATAAATGTTACATTAGAGAAGGAATTATTATTAATGATACAACTTTTATTATTAGAGCTAGTTATCGATCAGTAAAAGGCAAGAAAAAGGATTTTGATAAGGAAAATAAACTCTATCACTTTAGGCATTATACCCCAAAACCAGATAGTACCAATTTATATATACATATTAAGATAGAGTAAATAAAAACAAAACGATCCCCGATGGCGCGGATTTCAGCCTTAATACAAAACAAAGATAATCAAACAGGTTACGTATCAAATCGATAGAAAACTGCAACTAAGCGAAACCCCCGCTGCCGCGCTAACTTCTCTCACCGAAGGTAATCTTTCGCGTGGCAATGGTTAGAAGTTTTTCATTAGCTACAAGTACTATAAAAGCAAAGAAATTGATTAGTCAAATGTTGCAAAAGCCACGCGATGGGAATCGCGCGGCAGCGGGGCGATTTGTGAAGGAAACAGGATCATGACCACAAGAAAAACCCTCAACCCCTGATGCTGATTTCGCGCAGGGTGTCAATGCGCAACACCTCAATTTCCTTGCCCTCAAGCCTGATGATGCCCTCGTTTTCAAAATCTTTAAGAATGCGTGTGGCACTTTCCTTGGTCATGTTTGATAGTTCGCCAATTTCCTGACGTGTAATGGAAAGGTTAAACTTCTGGGTCTGGTGCACATCCTGACTTAAATACAACAGCACATCGGCCAGCCTGCCGGGCATTTGCTTTTGTGTCAGGCTGAGCAATCGCTCAAAGTTCCGCGATCCATTCATGCTGCTGTGCACAATCATGGATTCCGCAAAGGCCGGGTTTGACCTGATCAATTGTTTCACGTTCTCCACAGGTATAAAACAGGCTGCAGTTTCGGTAAGCGATGAAACCGAGTAATGATAGCGCATGTCGGTGAAGATGCCCGGCCCGCCAAAAAGTTTCCAGGGTTTCACAATTTCGAGGATAATCTTCTTTTTGTCGAACCCTTCAAGGTAAAGTTTTGCCATACCCATTGTAAGACTGACGAAATGAGTGGCCGGCGCGCCTTGTTTCAGCACCATCTGGCCGGGCTCAAAAACAACCTCGAAGCGATCCTTGTTCAGAATCAGTAACTCAGCATCAGTGAGGACGCTGAATGTCTTCGACTTCTCGTTACAATTATCGCAACTCTTGCACACCTGTGATTTCGGATATTCCATGTGTCGTATTGAAACCTGAATGTTGGCAATTTAATTTCTACAGATTTATTGATCAAAAATAATCTATTTATTGATATAAGACAATAATATGAGTGATTTTGACTGAGCCGAGATGTTCGCTTATCTCATAAAACACTAAAAAACAAAATTATAGATGTGCATCCGGAAGCAGCAAACAGACGATGCCGGAACAGGATATATGCCGGGTTTTTGATGCTAATTCAGTATCATCAGTTTTTCGACAAACCGCTGCCTGCCCGACTGCACATGCAGGATATAGACACCGGTTTTAAGGCCATGCAAGGATAGTTCTATGGTTTCATGCCGCAACTCAACCGTCCATTCTTTCAGACTGAGGCCTTGAAGGTTGGTCAGGTGTATGTTGGCAGATTCTTTTCCGGCAGGGAGTGTTACAAGCGTTTTACCGTCTGTTGCAGGGTTGGGGAACAACTGAAGTTGCTGTTTCTGATCTCTGGTCTGCTGTAATCCGGTAAGACCATCGAGGTTGAAACGGCTGACGAATTTCCAGATTTCTTCGCTGGCAATGATATCCTGATTTGTGTTTCCGATGCCCGAATTCCCGATGGCACCCGGCCAGGTATGTCCGCCGCCGTTCACCTTCAGGTGCACAACCTCCGTGTTTGCCAGGCAAGGCGACCATGTGTACTGCTGCACCGTACTTCCTTCCTGCACCAGGTCCGGAAGGTCAACCACTTCCGGCTCCGGAACGCACTCATTATTTTGTGTCCATAGGTCGAGAACAGCCGATACCGACTTATTGGCGGAGGTGCCGTTATAGCTGACAACGAAATCACTGGTTCCATGAATATGTATTACCGGAACTGCTTTGCCCGGCGCACAGGCATCATAGGCAGCATTCACCATAACGCCAGCCACAGGTCCAATGGCTGCGATCCGGTCGCTGAGTTCACAGGCAAGCCTGTAGCTCATGAATCCGCCGTTCGAAAATCCGCAGGCATACACCCTGTTCAGGTCAATGCCAATCTGTTGGTTCAGGGTATCAATGAGGGCACTTAAAAAACCAACATCGTTAGCTGTCGAACCGCCGCCAACACCCACATTCCATGAGTTTCCCACGCCATTGGGGTAAACAGCCACAAAACCATACAATTCGGCATAAGTGTTAAAATCGCTGTAGTTCATGATTGTCTGGCCGGTTTGCGTAAACCCATGCAAGACGATCATCAGCGGAAAAGGGGCGCTTCCGCTGCGTTCCTGAGGCACATATACAATATAACTCCGGTTGATGCCATCAAACAGAAAACTTCCATTGGTTTGTGCAAGTGAAGTGTGCAGCATGAGCAAAAGAATCAGCAGGGTAAACAAGACTTTTTTCATGTGTATAGTATTATATCATGAATTATCAGCAATTTGTTGTGCAAGGTACACAAAACATAAACAACTCAGATATGATTAGGTTTGGCCGTTCATCATCCAAATAATCTCAGGCAAAGGCCTAAGATGGCATTACAACATATTTTATACCTTCGCTTCATGAAGTATCTTACTTTTTTAATTGTTTTGTTGCACATGGTTGGTATCGGGCAAACTGAAAACCAACCGGCAGATATGGTGCATCTTCGCTTTTCGGCCGGCTTAAGTGTCCCTGTGCTTGATTATACCTCAAACGACCTTTCGAAGGGTTGCTTCACACAGCCAGGATTGGCTTTGTCCGCATTATTCGACTGGCGTTTGCGCCGGCAGATAAGCATTGGTCTGGAAGCTTCAGTTTTTCAGCATCCTGTTGATGTGTCATCTCTTGGTGCCGCCAAGGTGCTCAACGACCCATTTTTGCAGGACCTCTACATCCGGAGTGATCCTTACAGGCTGATTGGGTTGTTCCCCCGCATTTCCTACGGATTTCTGCTCAGGGATAAGGTTCGGTTGTCAGTGAACGGTGCTGTCGGGCCGATGTGGTCACGAACACCATACCAATTATACAAACCCGAATATTATGCTACCGGTCCGCCCTATTACGAGATTACCGAATCACGCGATCTGAGCCTTGCTTACGGAATGGGTGTGGAGGCTGCCTTTTACGTGCATCCTTATCTTAACTTTTTATTATCCATGGATATGAAAGAAACCCGTGCGGCTTTTGGTTTTCTTACAGCAAGTGGCATCAGGACTGACCACAGGCGCATCAACTTTTTCAATATTTCAGCCGGCTTGCATCTGACACTCTACTAATGCCTGATAAAGCCCGCAGGAACTGCCCAAAGGGCAATAAAATCCAACAAGTGAAGTTATTAACATGTTTCAGAATCTTTGCCACTTCAGTAACAACCAAACGAGCATGAAGAAAGTATTTATATTCCTTTCATTAATATTCTTTGCGACTACAGTTTCATTGGCGCAACCGGTAAGAATCGGTGACTGGCGCACCCATCTGCCCTATCAGCGGGTGATTGATGTTCAAGTAGTTGGAAACCAAACATATGCTGCCACACCCTACGACCTTTTTGTGTACAATACTGAGGACAACAGCATTAAACTGCTCAACAAGGTTAATGGGCTGAACGACATAGGTGTAGGTTCGATCAGGTACAGTGAAACCTATAAAACATTAGTGGTAGCCTACCGGAATACCAATATTGACCTGATTCGTGAAAACGGAATCACAAACATCCGGGATATCCGCGATAAAGATCTGATTGGCAACAAGATAATTAACAATGTGTTGTTACACAGCAAGTATGCCTACCTTGCATGTGGTTTTGGTATTGTGGTGCTTGATTTAGAGCGCGACGAAATACACGACACCTACCTGATCGGTCCACAGGGCAGCTACATTAACGTGAACGATATTGCAGTTTTTGACGGTAAACTGTTTGCGGCAACCTCGGCAGGTGTTTATTATGCCTCGCTCGACAGCCCCAACCTGGCCGATTACAATCAGTGGACGAAAGACCTGAGGCTGAAGCATCCCAACCTTTCCTATAATCAGGCAGAGTCTTTTTCGGGCAAATTGTTCCTGAATTATTCGCGAAATGCTTTTAATGCCGATACCATGTTTGTGTTCGACGGCAACGCATGGGATTATTACCGCAAGGAGAACACCTCGCTCCGCGCAATGCTGCGTGCACAAGGCGACCGCCTGCTGATTGTGAACAACTACACTGTTGAGCTTATTGACCCAACGCTTAATGTTGTGCAGAATATTTATTCGCCTGATGGCAAGGGAATCGAGCCTTTGGCGGCGGCTCTTGATAACCAGCAGCAGGTTTGGATAGGCGACAAACGGTCGGGATTGATCAGGGCATTTAACAGTGGTTTTTCGGGCGAATTTATTATGCCTAATGGTCCCGGAACAACCAATGTGTATGAACTTAAAGCCCGTGGTGAGCAGGTGTGGGTGGCCGCCGGAGGCAGGGCCAGCAACTGGGCAAAGTTATACATGGTTGACGGTGTGTTCTCGTGGGACGGAAGCAGTTGGAAAACCCATAACAGGCTTAATACAGCTGCTTTTGATTCAATTTCGGATTTTGTAAGCGTAGCTATTGACCCCGGAGGACAAAAAGCCTACATTGGTACCTGGCAGGAAGGCGTAATAGAGTTTACAAACAATGAACTATCTGCCGTCTATTCTGAGAACAACAGCAGCCTGCAACCCTGGGTAGCCGACCCCAACCTGATTAATATCAGTGGATTGGGCTTCGATAGTTTTGGCAACCTGTGGGCGGCAAATACGGGTGCGACCAACATACTTTCGGTGCGCACTACTGCCGGACAGTGGAAATCATTTAATCTTGGGGCGGCGGCCAGTGGTATTGACATTGCCAATATGATCGTTGACCGCAGCAACCACAAGTGGATTATCCGCCGGCAAGAAGGATTCATTATGGTATTTAATGACATGAATACCCTTGATAATCCGGCTGATGACCGTGTGCGCATACTAACCTCAGCAGAAGGTAGCGGAAAGATACCCGGTAATCAGGTGTTTTCGATGGCCCTTGATCAGGATGGGGCGGTTTGGGTAGGAACAGATGCAGGGCCGGTGGTGTTCTATAATTCCGAACGTATTTTTCAACAGGGAGCTAATTTTGATGCCCAGCAGATACTTGTTCCCAGAAACGATGGGACAGGACAGGCAGATATTCTCCTTGGAAACGAAAAAATACTTTCCATTGCTGTTGATGGCTCAAACAAGAAATGGTTTGGCACCGAGAACGGGGTGTTTCTGATGTCGAAAGACGGGCTCGAGCAGGTGCATCATTTCACCACCGACAATAGCCCTTTGTTGTCGAATCTTGTCAACAGTATAGGTATTACGGATAACGGCGAGGTGTTTTTTGGCACCGGCAACGGAATTGTTTCGTTCAAAGGTGTTGCAACACCTGGCGGGGAAACCAATTCTGATGTTTATGCTTATCCCAATCCAGTGCGGCCGAACTATCAGGGGCCTGTGGCCATCAAAGGCCTGGTGCGCGATGCCCTGATCAAGATCACAGATGCCGGCGGACGACTTGTGTTTGAAACCCGTGCCGAGGGAGGACAAGCCGTTTGGGACGGCAACAACATGAGCGGGCAAAAGGCAGCACCGGGCGTTTATCTTGTTTTTATCAGCAACAGCGATGGTCTGGAAACCTTAGTCACAAAGATATTGATGATGCGTTAGCCCCATGAATATCCATTGCAGGGGTATTGTTGTTCAGCAAGTCAGGTACAGCGACACCAGCCTGATTGTAAAGATATATACCGAATCCTCAGGTATGGTTTCCTTCATGGTCAGGGGGGCATTCAAACAAGGGGCAAGGTTCAGGCCGGCTTTGTTCATGCCCTTGAACCTGATCGAGATTGTATATACACCCAAACCTAATAAAGACCTTCAGTTTCTGGACGATTTATCCATTTACCAGCACTTGCTGCAGTTGCGGACAAATATGCAAAAGAATGCCATCGTGCTGTATGTCAGCGAGCTGCTGGGAAAAACGATCCGCGAGCATGAAGCAAATCCGGCACTGTTTGGGTTTTTGTTCAGTTCGGTTCAATGGCTCGAGCTGATAGAAGGGGATTTTCGCGACTTTCACCTGTATTTTTCTCTGGAACTTACCCGTTTTCTGGGATTTTACCCCAGACTGGAAGGACACGGGGGCCTCGGTTATTTTGACCTTACGGAAGGCCGCTTCAGGGATGTTGCACCTGCACATGCTTATTTTGTAGGGCCTCCCGAATCAGCTTTCTTCAGGGCTTTATGCCAGCCAAATCCTCAGGCACCAGGCAACTTTGGCCTCGACAACCGGCTCAGGAGGACGTTGCTGCAGGAAATACTTTTGTATTACCGGCTTCATATCCCTGATTTCCACGACATGAAATCCCCTGAAGTGTTGCGGACAGTGCTAAGTTAAACCGTCAATAATTTCGGACTTAAACACAGCTGCAAATTCGGCTTTGAGCATGGATTTGATGGTTTCAACATCCGCTTTTTTTCCTGTTTCCTGCTCAACAGAAGTCACACCGCGGTCGGTGAAACCGCAGGGATTAATAAGTCGGTAGAAACTAAGGTCAGTATTCACGTTGAAGGCAAAACCGTGCATGGTGATTCCACGGCTGGCCCTGACCCCAATGGCACAAATTTTTCGCTGATGGGTTGTTTTGCCGGTTTCGAGCCATACTCCGGAAGCACCTTCAATTCGTCCGGAAGCAATTCCGATGTGTTCGAGTGTATTGATAATTACCTGTTCCAATGCAAAAACATAATCCCTGATTCCGAATCCGAATGCCTGAAGGTTGAGGATCGGATAGCCTACGATTTGTCCCGGCCCGTGGTAGGTAATATCGCCTCCTCGGTTGATGCGGTAAAACGAGGCACCATGTTGTTGAAGAACTTCTTCGTTAACCAACAGGTTCGACACCTCACCGCTTTTGCCTAAGGTGAACACATGAGGATGCTCCACAAACAACAGATAGCCGTCAGGGTAGTTGCTTCCATGATGTGTTTGGTCATTATATTTATGTTGGGTGAGTGCAGCAAAAAGGGATTCCTGAATATCCCAGGCCTTTTTGTAGTCCATTTCGGCAAGGTCGCGAAACTGTATTGAAGGCATAAGATTCAGAGGATATGTTTTTCAGCACGATACGAACTTCTTACCAGCGGGCCGCTTTCCACATGCCTGAACCCACGCCGAAGACCTTCTTCCTGATAGAAATTGAATTCTTCCGGTGAAACGAATTCTTTCACGGGCAGATGGCTTTTTGTTGGCTGCAGGTATTGGCCGATGGTCATCACCGAAACTCCTGCCTCCAGCAGGTCGTTCATGGTTTCGAGCACTTCTTCACGGGTTTCACCCAGGCCGAGCATGATGCCTGATTTGGCCCTGACACCGGATTCGGCAACCATTTTGAGGACTTTCAGGCTAAGGTCGTATTTGGCACGGCTGCGCACCCAGGGTGTGATCCGACGCACTGTTTCGAGGTTGTGCGAAATAATTTCAGGGGCAGCATCCGTAAGCATCGCCACCAGTTCGGGTTTCCCATCAAAGTCGGGTATAAGAGTTTCGAGTGTTGTCAGCGGGCTGACACGCCTGATGGCTTCAATAGTCTGCACCCAGATACCTGCGCCACCATCAGTCAGGTCGTCGCGATCTACTGATGTCAGCACACAATGTTTCAGATTCATTAAACGTACGGATTCGGCCACACGCTGGGGTTCCTGATAGTCGGCAGGCAGTGGCCGTCCTGTTTTAACATTGCAAAACCCGCACGAACGGGTACAGATGTTGCCGAGGATCATCAGTGTGGCGGTGCCACGGCCCCAGCATTCGTGCATATTGGGGCAATGCCCGCTGGTACAGATGGTATGCAGTTTGTTGGTTTCAACGATCTCCCTGACACCCAGATATGATTTGCCCGCCGGCACACGTGTTTTGAGCCAGTCGGGTTTACGTAGTATGCTGCTTATACGGTTGTTATCCATGAATTATTCATGATTATTTGATAATTGAATATTACTGTGCAAAGGTAGTATTATCTGGAATGTGCGTTGGCAGCGCTGCACATTGATATGGTTGCCCGGCCAAAATGTGATTCAGGGGATGAATGGCAATGAGTTGCTGTTTAGAATGTTTGTAATATTATTTCATTTAGTTTTGTCCTCACTATGGATGCCTCAGTCAAAGCTGTTTTGAAAACGATCAATTATGGATTTGTTTTGTTTCTGATGAGTATTCAGAATCTCAGTGGACAGCAAGGATTGCAAACCTTTAGTGTTGATGTAAACGCATCAACCCCCTCTTTAAATGTTCTAGCGATTAAGGAGACTGGATTAAAACTTTGCTATTCCTTGAAGGAGTTTCACGTGCTTGCGACCAGGGTTTCGGGCGAAACCATGCAAACCATCCTGATTGATGAAGCATTTTTACCCAATGATGAAGGTTACCCCAATCTTCCTGGCATCAGCAGGATGGTTGCCATACCCCAATACGCGCAGGCTGTGTTGAAAATCAAAGAGATAAACACCGAAACGTTTTTTAATATTGAGGTAGCACCTGCACCCAGAATCCCAAAGGACAACGAACCGGATATGCCTGAGCCGGTGAAGAACGAACAGGTGTACCGCACCAACGCCTTGTATCCTGCCAGCCCTGTCCTGCTCAGCGAGCCCATGAACATCAGGGGCGTGGATGTGGTGATGGTTGGAATAACTCCCTTTCAATATAACCCTGTTACAAAAGAACTGGTGGTGTACAAAAACATTGACTTTACCATTGAATTTGTTGGCGGAAACGGGCAATTTGGCGATAACCGGCTCCGCAGCAGGTGGTGGGATCCTTTGCTGGACGATATGCTCGCAAACAGGGAAGTACTTCCGCGAGTTGACTACAAAATCAAAGAAAACCGGTCGGAAGACGCAGATTTTGAATATGTAATTATTGCTCCTGACGATCCGGTTTTTTTACAATGGGCAGATTCAATCCGTATGTTCAGGATAAAACAAGGCATCAGAACGGGAGTGTTCACCACGACACAGATCGGAGGAAACAGTGTGTCGGCTATCGAAGGTTTTGTCAACAACGCCTACAATAACTGGGATATTCCCCCATCCGCCGTGCTTTTGCTCGGTGATTATGGTACAAGCGGAAACACAATTATATCACCTGTTTATGATAATTATTGTGCTTCCGACAACATCTTTGCCGATGTTAATGGCGACCACCTTCCCGATATTATTTTTGCCCGTATGACAGCGCAAACGCCTGCACATCTGGAAACAATGGTAACAAAGTTCCTCAATTATGAACGGACACCGCCAACAAATCCCGGATTCTATAACAAACCCATCACCGCTATGGGTTGGCAGACAGATAGATGGTTTCAAATGTGTTCCGAGATAGTCAACGGCTTTTTCGAGCATGTTCAGGGCAAATCACCGGTACGGGAAAATGCTGTTTATTCAGGATCGCCCAGCGAAGGTGTATGGTCAACAGCCCAGAACACCCAAACGATTATCAACTATTTTGGCGAGTCGGGCTTGCAATACATACCAAACACACCAAACCACCTTACTGACTGGGGCGGAAACGCAAGCCGCATCAACAACGACATCAACAGCGGGGCTTTCCTGCTGCAGCACCGTGACCACGGAATGGAAACCGGCTGGGGCGAGCCTGCCTACACCAGCGGAGATATATTCGGGACAACCAACACTGACCTTACCTTTGTTTTTTCGGTGAACTGTCTGACAGGCAAATACAACCTGATTTCCGAATGTTTTACCGAAACCTTTCACCGGCATCAATACGGTGCCCTTGGCCTTATTGCTGCCAGTGAAGTATCGTATTCATTTGTCAACGACACTTATGTTTGGGGGATGTACGACAATATGTGGCCCGATTTTATGCCAGCCTACGGAACTATCCCCGAAACAAGGGGCATACTCCCTTCTTTTGGCAATGCTGCCGGAAAATATTTCCTGCAACAATCAAGCTGGCCCTATAACACAAACAACAAGCAGCTAACCTATCACCTTTTTCACCACCATGGTGATGCGTTTTCAATTATGTACTCGGAAGTTCCACAACACATGATCATCGAACATGATGATGTAATTATGAGCGACCTGGGGTTCTTTACTGTCAAGGCCCCGGCTGGCTCGCTGGTCTCGCTCACTTTAGGAGAAGACATTCTATATGTTGCCGAAGGGACCGGCCAATTTCAAGGATTACCTGTGCCAAATATCACTCCCGGCTCATCAGTACGGTTGACCATTACCAAACAAAACTACTACAGGTATGAAAGAGACCTGAGTGTAATTCCTCCAAGTGGACCCTATTGTGTATTTCATTCATATACCATCAACGACGAAATCGGAAATGGTAATAATGTGGCCGAATACAACGAGTTGGTGTACATCAATCTTTCGGTCAAAAACCTTGGGATGGAAGCTGCTTCGGGTGTACAAGTTAATCTGTCAACGGTTGATGAATACGTTGAATTCTATCAGTCAGAAGCTGTTTTTAACTATATTGAAGCAGGAAAAGAAGACACTGTTGCTGATGTTTTCCTCATTAAATTCAAGAATAATTTCCCCGACAATCGCCAGGTTAAAGTACAGATGCATGCAACGGACGGGACAGAAGAATGGAGCAGTTATTTTTTCATTTCTGCCCGATCGCCCGATATTAGGATCGGAAACATGTTTGTAGAAGATCCTGTGCCAGGGGGTAATAATAATGGACAACTTGACCCGGGAGAAAGAGCCCTGATAAGGGTGAATAACTTCAACACCGGTTTTTCAACGGCCACGAACTCAGTCTCAAAACTTAGTCTGCTTAGCCGGGATGTTTTGCAGGTTAATGAGGAATATAATCTCAACAACATTGGATTGTCAGAAGGTGTTGTGTCTGAATTTGAAATAGTTGTCTCGCCAGAAGCCACTAATGGCCTCATGTTGGAAGCTTTTTACGAGGTGCACAGTGGTGGATACACTGTTACAAAAAGTTTCTTCCCTAAAATTGGTCTCTATCTTGAAGACTGGGAAACGGGCGGTTTCACAAAATTTAATTGGCAATATTTCGGTTCGGCTCCCTGGGAGATTTCTGCGCAGAATCCTTATCAAGGGATTTACCACGCCAGGTCAGGAGCAATAACTCATGGCCAAAGTTCCATAATTAGGTTGTCATACAAAACTTTGATGAATGACAGTATCATTTTTATGAGGAAGGTTTCTTCTGAGGCAGAAGCAGATAAACTAAGATTCTTTATTGATAATGCACAGGTAGGGTCTTGGTCGGGAATAAGCCAGGGATGGATCAGGGAGGGTTTTCCCGTGCCTCCCGGATCACATTCATTCATGTGGGTGTATGAAAAAGATGGTGCCGGCTCCGATGGAGCTGATTGCGCCTGGCTCGACAATATTTATCTTCCGGCACCCCTTGTGACCACTATTTTTGCAGGAAAAGATGCCATCACCTGTGCCAATGGTTACTTTAGCTGTAATCCACGGGCCACCAATGTAAAAACCATGCTTTGGTCATCCACCGGCGATGGTGAATTCAGCAATCCGGCTATAATGTATCCGATATACACACCGGGACCAACAGACATTGAACTGGGAAGTACTGATTTGATTTTCTCCATCGTAGATCAGTCTAACAACAGCCTGAGCGATACGCTTACACTTTCGTTTACGACAAGCCCCGAGATTCCGGTTACAGCCAGCGGGGCTGAAGAAGTTGATCCCTGGGTGGAAGAATACAGCTGGTATGCCACAAATCACTCGGCCCTCGCCACTATGTACAATTGGACGATCGAACCGGAGCAGGCAGGCACCATCGTTGGTTTTGACACCACTGCCGTAGTGTTGTGGAGCAACAGCTATGCCGGCATGGCCTACATCAGGGTAGCCGCAGTGAACAGTTGTGGTCAAAGCGACTTCTCCGAGCCTTTCGAAGTGTTTGTAAATAATCCGGTAGCTGTATTACCTGCTGACGAGCAAGCCGGTTTATCGGTGTTCCCGAATCCGGCAAACGAATCCGTTTATCTTAAGTTTTCTGCTGTCAAAGCAGATAAAGCCCTGATAGAAATTGTCAATCAGTCAGGTGTTGTGGTCGCCTCCAGAATAGAATCAGTAGTTACCGGCGAGAACACCATCAAACTCGATATACGGGGATTTGCACCCGGAATTTATTATTTACGTTGCACTACCGGCAGTTTCCGAAAAGGATCAAAATTTTTGTTGGTACGGTAAACTAAACTGTGTTACAAACATATTATTCCCCGGCGATGCTTTGGTGCATTGCCGGGGTTTTTTCATGATGAAATGGGAGTTGAAGTACACAGCGAATAGATCATTAATCCAAATCATCACACTTGTCTGAAAAGGATGTTGTTTGCTGAGGTATCTTCAATTTGCCTATTTTTACAGCGTTCAAAAAAAGTAAAAACACATGCTGCCAATGAATAAGTTGTGGACAAGCATTCTGTGTCTCTTTGTATTGTTGATGACACTTGGGGCAACAGCCCAGAATCGTCCGGGAGATATCATTCCCGGCCAGTTGATCGTTCAGCTGAAAGACATTGCACATCTTCCTGTTATTGAGGAAAATATGCGTCACCACGGACTTAAAACCATCCGCATCCTATCAAGAAGGCTGCATATTGTGCTGGTGGAATACGAAAGCAGGACATCGGAGGCAAATGCTGTCCTATTTCAGGTGAAGAGACTGCCACAAGTGGTTAATGCCCAGCACAATCATGTTATTGATTGGCGCGGAAATGACGAAACACAGCCAGACGATGCATTATTTGGAAGTCAGTGGAACATGCACAACACCGGACAAAACAGCGGAACCCCAGGTGCTGATATTGATGCACTTAGGGCATGGGACATTGCCACCGGAGGGGTTACTATTCTGGGCGATACAATTGTAGTGGCTGTGATTGACGGAGGGATTGATGTTACACACGAGGATCTGAATGTATTTATAAACCGTCAGGAGATCCCAAATAACGGAATTGATGAGGATGGGAACGGGTATATTGATGATTATTACGGATGGAATGCCTATGATAATAGTCCCAGCCAGCCCACCAGCAACCACGCTACCCATGTTGCCGGAATCATTGGCGCAAAAGGAAACAACAGCATTGGGGTTACCGGGGTCAACTGGAATGTAAAAACATTGTCCATTGCAGGTTCTTCAAGTAATGAAGCTACTGTAGTGGCGGCATATTCCTATGTTTACGAAATGAGGGCCATGTATGACGAAACCAATGGCGAAAAGGGCGCATTTGTGGTTGCCATTAATGGTTCGTTTGGTGTAAACTTCGGGCAGCCTGCCAATTACCCGATATGGGAGGCCATGATTGACAGTCTTGGCGTTCTTGGGGTGTTGACAGCAGGTGCCACGGCAAATCTTGACACAGATGTGGATGTGAATGGGGATATCCCGACAGCCTTTGAGACACCATACCTCATTTCAGTTACGAACACAACCAAAACAGATGCACTGTATTTTTCGGCAGCATACGGCAAGAACAGTATTGACCTTGGCGCGCCCGGAACTCTGGTTACATCTACGCTACCCGGAAATACTTATAATGTACGCAGCGGTACAAGTATGGCCACGCCCCATGTGGCCGGAACAATTGCCTTGCTTTTTTCGGCTGCCGATTCGGTCTTCATGGTCAATTACAGGAACAATCCGGGCGTCTTTGCACTTCTGATGAAACAGTACATCCTCGAAGGGGTTGATACCCTGCCCTCACTAAAGAATAAAACACTGACAGGAGGGAGGCTGAATGTATATATTGCATTGCAAAAACTGCTCACTGCACCCCGCATGCAAACAAGTCCTTCCAATCTTACCATAAGTTCACTCGCCGGCTCAACCACTACACTTAGCCTGAATGTTACCAACTCGGGCGGAGACATCCTGAACTACAGCGTTGACATATTAGGTGAGGCTGGCTGGATCAGCCTTGGCACTTATCAGGGCGTGTTACCGGCCGGGATGTCAGAAATAATTCCTGTTGAGATTAACACAAGCGGAATGGACACGGGTTTTTATGCCTGCACCCTGCGTTTAATTTCTGAACAGGCAGGTATTACTGATGTTCCGGTATCCCTGGAAGTGTATTCTGATGTAGGTGTCAGCGAAAGACCTTCAAATAATGACTTGCTTGCAGTTCCTAATCCAAGTGGTGGAGAAACGCGTTTTATGTTCCCCGGGCACACTTCAGAAAGCATTTCCCGTGTTGAAATAAGGGATATCAGCGGAAGGGTTGTGTTCAGCAGGACATTCAGTTCAAACCATCACCAGATGGTTTTTTTCGATTGGAGTGGTACTGATACCCATGGGAACCATTTACCTGATGGCTTATATTTTGTTTCATTCCTCAATACAAACAAATCCTACAACACTAAGCTGATCATCAGCAGGTAACTATTATTTAAAACTTTTGTCCGGAGATATTCAGGCTAAGCAGCTTAGCGTGCAAGCCATCCGGCCGGATCCTGAATTTGGCGGCCTTTCCACAACTCAAAATGGACTTCGGTTTTAGCCTCTTTTTTATCGGTATGTATGCGGCCAATAACTTCTTTGGTTTTCAACAGATCGCCACGTTTTACATACACGTCTTCAAGGTTTGAATACACGGTAAAGAATTCGCCATGCCGGATGATTACTGCCTGGTTGGTATTACTTATGGGCGTAACGCTGACAACGATGCCATCGAAAACCGCCCGTGCATCGGAACCCGGAGTGGTAGCCAGGTCAATACCATTATTTTTTATGGTCACCTTTTTGAGTACCGGATGGGGCTGTTCGCCAAAACGTGAAGCAATCACACCCCTTTCAGTAGGCCAGGGTAGTTTACCCCGGTTTTGGGCGAAATTATCAGAAATGATTCTTTCCTCAGGTGTGAGTTCCATCAGCCGGTCGCGAACAGGATCTTTTTCTCCTTTTCTTTCGCGGGCAAGTCTGATTTCTTCAGAAATGATTTTTTCGATGGCACGCTGAAGTTTTTGGGCCTCGCGTTCTTTTTCACGCAGTGCCTGACGAAGCTGATTTTCTTTTTGTGAAAGTTGTTTTACAGCCTGATCCATTTTACTTCTTTCGGTGTTCAGACTTATCTGGGCTTTT
>Ga0351879_1018_pt1:27500-41438 | contig 41438 bp, 37 predicted proteins | sample BONcelFGM3001D15_FD_206782 | JGI IMG/M metagenome (GOLD analysis project Ga0351879, IMG submission 206782) | Enriched cells from coal bed in the Powder River Basin, Montana, United States - BONCAT cells FGM rep3 HSBNCT.FGM.300.1.D15 ... | reverse complement strand
TTCGGTTGCATTAACATTGATGTTATAAACTTCGTATGATGAAATCGTATTTGCCAGTTGAACATTTGAAATGCCCGCTGTGTGAAAAACAACATTCGGTTTAAATTCTTCAAAAATGGATTTCATCTTGTGGAAATCAGTAATATCAACCAGACGGTTCTTAAATAAATTAACGTTGCCTTCAGTTGAATTGTATAGAGTAAGAATTTCAAAGTGTTTTGAAAATTCGATATTTAGATACTGTCCGAGTAAACCACTTCCACCGGTAATAAGCACTTTTAAGGAAGACATATTTTCCCCAGTATTGTAGGGCTTGAAGCTCCGGTTACTGAAACTACATTTGCAGCATTTCCACTTAAAGTTTCGTTAGCTAAAACAGCAAAACAAATTGCTTCTTTTGAGTTAACCGAAATTCCAAGCTCATCACTAATCATTACTGAGACCGATTTCCCAAAGAGCAATTGTAAGTACTTTAGTAGAGATACGTTTAGGGCACCGCCACCGCTGACAAATAATTCATCAATTTTTGTTTTTTTCTCGATGTACTTTTTATAATTGTAATGAATAGTTTTTGCAGTATAAAAAGTAATGGTAGCAATTGCATCATAGTTGTTAAGCTTATCCATTTGCCGATAAAAAGAGGGGAGAAAATATTTGCCGTAATATTCACGTCCTGAAGATTTAGGAGGTTTTATTTTTGTGAACTTATCTTCTACAAAAAGTTTTTTTAATAGTGATGAATTAATTTCTCCTTTGGATGCAAAACTCCCATTTCTATCAATAGGTTTGTTAAAGTATCTTTTTGTGACTTGGTCAATGAGCATATTTCCCGGACCTGTATCAAAAGCAATTAGACTTTTTATATCTGCGCTTTTAGGAATTACTGTAATATTCGAGATGCCACCGATGTTTAGAAGTGCACGGTTTTTCGATTTTGATTTGTATAGGATGTAATCAAAATAAGGAACGAGTGGAGCGCCCTGACCACCTAACGCAACATCTGCAACTCTAAAATCACCGATGGTTAGTATTCCTGTTAATTTTGCCAATACCGATGGATCACCAATCTGCAATGTTGAGGCAGAATTATATCCAAACATTTTTACTTTATTAGGAAGATGATGAACGGTTTGTCCATGAGTTCCAATTAAATCAATATCAGTTGATTTAAGATTTATTTTCTTTAGGAAATGTAATATTGAATCAGCATAAACATGAGCAATTAAAAAATTCAGTTGACAAAGTTCAGTTACATTGCCACCTTTGAATTCAGCATTACGTTGAATCATCTTCTTCAGATTAGGAGGGATAGAATATGTCTCGAATGCAAGTTGTTTAACTTTTGTTGTTAAACCATTCCCTTGTAAATTAATTAAAACTACATCAATACCATCAAGAGAAGTACCTGACATTAATCCGATTATTCTCTTATTATTTTTTTTACTCAGCTTATAAAGGGCATCAATATTCATAACATTTTGGATTATTTAAGATAAGCCAAAATATCAATAATCATTGATTAAATAAATAGTCCGTAACGAAAGCCTGCAATAAAATAATTAATTTTAAATGATTGAAATTTAGTATGCTGGAATCCGGCAGATATAAGCATATTGTAAGATGGATAATAATCTAACTGAATACCGGTTTGATATTCTTGAGTTTCATCTTGATTGAATAAAGTCAATATATCATTGTCAAAATAGTAAGCCCTTTCTCCATAAAACCCGTACATTTTAACCGCAGTGCTGATTATAGGGAAATATGTAACCTTGCCCGATAACGAGTAAAGCTTTCGTCCATCTTTTAATGCGCTGTAATTTGGACGAATAGATAAATAAAGTGATGGAGAATAAATATATTCAATTCTACCGGTTATCTGTTGAATTTGTTGATGTGTAAGATTATTCGAATTGAGTATACCAATCGCGTTTTCAAAGGAATAACTTAATCCCCAATAAAAAAGATTTTGATAATAGATAGCCTCAATTGAGTAAATGTTTGTATGGTCAGTGTACAATTTATTATTATCAATTAAATAATCACCTCTCTTATAGTTGTAGAAAAACTTCAGATAGTAAGGGAAGAAGTTAGCGATTACACCACCAAGTATAGTGTGTTGTTGATAAGTTGAATCTTTTCTAAGATTAATATTTAAGTATTCATAATGGTTTATTAATGTGATTCTATCTGTCAGATATGTCGAAAGATAAACTGCATTGGAAATTGAATAAGATTTATTCGAATAATCACCATAAGTTAAAAAATATGATGGAGCAATAAATGTTGAATCTGCAAATGATGACTTATTCAGCAGACTCAACATTAAGAAAGTAAAAACAAGAAATTTCAAAACGTAAACCTCGTAAAACTGAATTCTATTTTATTAATTTTAAACCTGATAATGCCAATGAATTATTTTCGTCAAGCATTAATACATAGGTAAAGAGTTCTTTTGCCTTTTGCAAATTCCCAAGGTAATAGTAAGTATATCCAAGAGATAAGTTAGGTTCAGACTCCGCAGGATAAAGTGAGTTTATCTTTTCTAAATATTTCTGGGCGGTAGCATAATCATATCTTTCAAGATAAATTTGACCTAATTTCAAATTAGCGGTATAATTGTTTGAATCAACCTTCAGAATGTTTTTATAGATTTCAACTATTTCATCCCACTTCCCCAAAGCTGAAAGAGGATAAGTTGATCCAATTTTTGCTTCAATGCTTCCTTTATTTAATTGAGAAGCAGTGTTGTAATATGCTAAAGATTTAGAGTAATCCTTCATTAAATAATTAAGCCAGCCTAACCTCAAATTGACTAAGTAATTGTTTTTATTCTCCGTATAAATTTTTTGAATTTCCGAAAGTGCATTTTTATAATCACCTTTCACTTCATATTTTACTGATGAATTGAAAGCTGATATTCGACTATCCTTTTGCTGTGATAAAAGTTGAGTAACAAAAAAGAGTATGATAATAGTAGAAGTTAAAAGTCCGGTAATAATATAATTTTTCATAATTAATCTCCGTTATTGGTTGTTAGGGTGGCATTGAATTTCAAGTTATTTGCATTAATAAAATGAAATGATTCAATCTCTCCATCCCCATTTATTGTAATTTGACCCGACATCGTTTTCTTAAATGTTTTAAGAATTCCTGCTCCATTCAATTCGATTTTATTCTGAATAATAAATGAATCGCTCTTTTCATCTCTCTCTAAATATTTAAAACTTCCTTCAGCAAGTATGAAATTCTTAAATGAAAGAAAAAACTCGGTTAAAAATCTGATTGATGTTCCGGTTAATTGAGAAAGTGAATATTGATCCTTCCATTCAAGATTAGCATGATAACAAAGAGGAACCTGATATGCCAACAGGAAGAAGTGATAGAGCGCTGATGATTTTCCCCCTAAATAATGAGAGAAATAAAAGACTTTATCTGTTAAATAAATAAATGCGGTTTCATGATTATTGTTTTCGATGTAAAGCATATTGTAGATGTCGACTTTAACTTCCCATTCTTCAACAAAAGTTTTATCCTTAACAGAACATTGAAGAGTTATTTTATCGCCTAATCTTAATCCAAATGCCTTTTTAATTGTTTTATGTACAACAATATTTTGAACAATGCTGTTTTCGTCCGGATAATCAAAACTTTTTGCAATCAATTTATCATTACGCTTTTCAATAAAGTGAGCGAAAGGAAAACGGTAAGTTTTATCCCCAATTTTATCAGTCAGTTGAAATTGGAAATGAATGTGAGGATATGGGGAACGACCGCTATTACCGCATAGTCCAATAACATCTCCCTTTAGAACATAATCATTTTCTTTAAGTTTGATTGTTTCAGAATCTAAATGTGAAGCAGCACTAAAAAGCCCTTCTCCATGATCTATGACTACAGTGTTTCCCCAATTCTTATCGAGATTAACATCTCCGACTTCATTATTTGGGATAGAACTTGCAACTTTAACAACCTTTCCATCTAATGGTGACGATACAGGAAGTTTATAACAATAGTAATCAGTTAATTGATTTCCATCATTTGAAAACTGAGTATTCTTCTCATCAACAACAACAAAATCCCATGCATATTTCCACGCATCTTTGTGAGTGTAACTTCCTTCAATTCCCTGAGAAACAAACCATTCACCGAAAAACGGGAGTTCAGGAAAGAAATATTTAAACCGGTCGAAACGATTTTTCCTATTCTGGTGATAGTATAAATTTTCTTCCGGAGAACCTGGAGCAAAATATAGTAAGTCCAACTCACTCTGTTCTTTTCTAAATTTTAAGCTGTAGATTGTAGAAAGAACAATAAAGTTGAATGGAAGAACTAAAAGTGGCAGAAGCGTGCCATTTAATAATCTGTGAAAAAATCCGGTGAAAATAACTACAATTAATGTAGAAATGATTACTAACAAAAAACTTTTTGGTGATGGAAGTATTAACACACCACCCAACGCAAATGCAGTTAGAATAGCATTGAAACCAACTAAAATAGCAAGTTGTTCTGATTGTGCAGGTAACAAAAATGTCAACAAAATTGCAGAAAGGCTATAGCTTACAATACTGAGGACAAATAGTACTCTTGAGAATATAAGAATTCCTATTGATAAAATAATTCCAGCAAAAACACTGGGTTGGAAAACTATTAAAGCTAAAGATTTAAAATAATTTTTAATAAAAATAGGGAAATTCGAAAATAGAGTATCATATTGAAAGTTTAAATGATGTACATGAATGTCTCCATAATTCGTTAAAAATATTATGAAGATGTATAATGAAACAATAAAGGGTAAACTTAATCCGGGTAGATTAAATGCCGCCGCTAAATAATGTTCAAGAACTGCGGAAATAAAAAAAGTGATAATCAAAAAGACCGGAATAATTAAGATCATGAAAAAACTTAATTCATAGTAATACCCCACAGCAACACCAAATAAGATTCCATTAAACCCATAAAACCCGCTTTTTATTTTTGCCTGATCAAATTTCAGAATTGCTGCAGTTAGATTAGCAATTATAACTCCGAGTAGTCCCATCAAACCTACAATCGGAAATAGAAATGTCGCAGATAAAACTAGTGCTCCAAGCCATCTTCTATTCGAAAAAAATATTTGAGCATAAGAGTACAAAATTGAATCAATAAACATCAAGATTGATTCATTGAATAATAAATGGAGTTTCAATTTAATTCCTGTATCAATAATTATTTCAATGCCAGTTTAGAAGGCAGCAATTCAAATTCTGTTATGTAATCCAGCGTTTCAGATTTTCTAATTAGTTCAACTGAACCATCTTCCATTATCATAACTACATTAGGTCTAAGGGTGATAAATTGCATCCATTGAGTCATGTCATAAGCTCCGACATACTCAATTACAATTTTGTCTCCTTTTTTAAGAAGAGGTAATGTGATGCTCTCTCTTACTACATCAATATTCATACAAAGAGGACCAAAAATTGCTGATTCCTCCGTATGCAATCCGCTATCTTGAGCCGGAGTAATTTTATGTTTGTACCAAAACCCTGTAAATAGAATGTTTACCCCTGCATCAATGATTAGCGCTTTTTTACCATCCGATAATCTTTTATTTGCCAATACGCTTGATATTAAAAATCCGGCATCATCAATTAGTGCTCTTCCGGTTTCTAAGATTAAGAGAGGCAGCTCATCGTTCTTGAAATTTAGCTCGAATAACCCTGATGAAATTGCTTCTGCAAATTGTTCGATTGAAGGAATAACTTCTTCAGCCGGTAAATACTGCCCGAGTAGTGTATTATGTGAAGCAAAACCACCGCCAAGATCAATATATTCCAAAACAATATCGAATTGTTCTTTTATGCTTCTTGCGAGTCCCGCTAATTTTGAAGCTGCAATTCTATACGCTTCGGTAGACATCATATAAGTTCCAATGTGTGTATGAAGTCCGATTAACTCTAAGTTTTTATTTGTGACAATCCTTTTAATTGCCTGCCATGATTCACCATTTTCATAATTGAAACCGAATCGATCCCATTTAGGATACACACCGACATCCATATTAATTCTGATTGCAACTTTTGCTTTAAGTTTTTCGGTGTCACATAGTTCAATAATTTCATAAAGCTCGTCAAAATGATCAATATGAATTTTAGCTTTCTCTTTAATAGCTTTTAAGAGAGCGTTTCGACTTTTATCAGGACCATTGAAAATAATGTTCTCTCCCTTAATACCAAGTTTACGTGCCTTGTCATATTCAAATTCAGAAACAACTTCTGCCCATGAATTTTCTTGATGAAAAACCGAACAAACTGCACTTAAGTAATTTGTTTTATAAGACCAGGCAAACTGAACTTTAGGATAACGTGTTTTGAAAATTCTCACTGCATTTCTTTGGTTTTGTCTAATTTTCTTTTCTGATATAACAAACAAAGGTGATCCAAATTTTTCAACTAAGTCAGTAACTGCGATCCCATCAATATCTTTTTTTGGTTTTGAAAATGAGCTCGTACCGATTTTGTTCATAAAACCAGAATAATGTTTTGTAATTACCGGACGTTCATAACGTTTTTTCGTATCCATTATATTTCTCCTGAAATAGCAATTTTTTCGAAAGCTTTTAAATTAGTGATTAAGTCCCATGCTGCACGCACAAATATTGTCCCAACATCATAGTGTTCAAATGGTTCAATGGTTTCCCCCATTGCTAATTTAACCAGGGCATAAGGGAGATTTTGTCCGGCGTTTGGTGCAAGATAAACCCAAGCTGGAAATCTTGGATTAATTTCGAGTAAGTAATATTCGTTGGTTTCTTCCGATTTCATAAACTCAAGTTCCATCCCGCTTTTCCATTTGGTCTTGGAGATTATTTTTTTTGAAAGGGTTAAAAGATTTGGGTCGTCAATCGTAATTCCTGCCCAACCTTTTCCTTTATCTGTAATGTAAAGTTTTTTCATAGGGACAGCCCCAATTGTTTCTCCGGTACCATCGCCGAGTGCAACAACATTAAATTCATTTCCTTTGATGTACTCTTGTACAATAATCGGATAACCCCATTTCGCACTCATTTTATGGAAAGCAGATTTAATCTCATCAAAATTATGTGCAATGTAGGCATCATAAAAAATACCTTTAACAACAACTGGATATTTAAAGTCTTTTGGAATATTATAAATGTCGTTTGAAGAGGTAAGTAGTATATTTTTAGGAACTTTGATATCATGTGAAGTGCAGAAGTCAAATAAATTATCTTTTGCTCTTATGTTTAGTTGCTGAATAGATGGCAAGAATGTCTTTATACCAATTTCAGCAAATCTATCTTGAAGTTTTGCAAAACCGTATAATTCTGAGTCGAGGGTTGGAATGATAAGGTCTATTTTTTCTCTATCATGAATTGCTGCAATACGCTCAAACAACATTTCAAGACCACTTGAAGGATACGGAATTAAATAGCATTTATTTGCAATTTCTTCCATATAAATTCCGGGTTCAAGTGAATCGTAGATAAACCCGATAATTTCCCCGTTAAATTCAGGATGCGCTTTGATACTTCTGATTACCGGGACACCTGGTCCCGGATTATCGGTGGCATTTAAACCAGTTACTGCAATTTTCATAATTCAACTGCTAATGAATAATTTTTCAATTGCATAACAAAATCATTAAAGTCTCTTTCAAAAGAATGCTTATCAATATCATAATATGATAAAATTGTTTCCACAATCTCATCGTATGATTTTCCTTGTTGAAGCTGTTTGAAAATCTCTTTGCCGATTTCATTTAGTGTAAATGTTTCGCCGGTAGTCGGAAGAAAAACAAATCCCGTATCGCTTACCGCAACATTTGGTGGAATATTAAAAGTATTCATTTCACTCCTTTTGTTAATAGTAGTCATGTGACAACAGTTTGATGTTAATAGTTTAATCTCGATTCAAATCATTTTAAAATTATCATTTTTCTGTTTTCTGCATGGTTCAAAATATTTAACCGATAAAAGTAAACCCCTGTCGGTTGAGAAAAATTTTGTGAATCTTTTCCGTCCCACATTATTGAATGAGATCCTGCTTCTTTAAATTCATTTACAAGGGTAATAACACTTCTGCCGGTTATATCAAAAATTTCAAGTCTCACATTTTCACCTCGATCCATAGAAAAATCAATTTTGGTTGATGGATTAAATGGATTAGGGAAATTCTGTTTTAGTTCAAAACGAATGGGGCGGTCGTTTGTATTTAGACCGGTAGTTCCGGTAGCATAAACTTCATAAGTATATGTTCCATCGAAAGGATATGGATATTTTATAAAGTAACATTCTATCAATCCGTCACCATCAACATCAGCAAATGTTGGGTAGGAATAATAAGCTCCCGCATCATTTTTTTCAAAAGCAATTGTGTTTGTAGTGATATCCATGATTTTGAATCCTTGACGATATTCGGTTGAACTTCCATACCAAGCAAGCACATAAAATTCGGTAATTCCATCTCCTGTCAGGTCATGTGCAATAGAGTAAAGTTGTTGGCCTGCAAGACGTTCCGGGAGTGTAAAATTATATGTGTATTGCGGATTTTGGGAAAAATGATCGGCGTACACCATAAATTTCAGAGTATCTAAGTAAAAAAATCTTTGCTCCCAACTATTTTCGGTCTTTTCGAAATTAAACCAGCCGGTTAATGTTGTATAATTAATCGGTTGCGAAGTCCATTTGTTCGTCCATTGAGCCGTAACTTGAATTGTAAACAATATTATTAAAGTTGAAGTAATAAGAGTAACTTTTTTCATAAGTAATCTTTCAAAAGTGATTTTATAAATATAATAACCAATTTCGGATTGGTGAATATTTTTTTTTCGTGGAAAACAACAGCAAAAGCTGTTCCAGAAAAATTTTATTTAATATGCTGAAAACTATAGAGCATTGAAATAGCTGACTACGAAAATAATTCGCACCGCTGAAGAAAATTTCGTATCAAAAAGAGGAACTTAAATTTTTACAAGATAACCTGTTGATTCGCTGCTGATCACCGTTATGAGTGTACTCATTTCTCTGACAATTAAAAAATTCATATTATTATATTCTATTTTTGAAAAAATATGCTGTTTATAAGAAGAACGGAAACAGCATCAATAAGAAACTGAATAAAATGAAGTGAGTAAATATTGTGTCAAAAGAAACAATAAGCAAAAAGAATATCAGTAGATTAAAAAAAATTAAGGTTTTACTTACCGACGTTGATGGTGTATTAACAGATGGCGGAATGTATTATACTGAAGCCGGACTAATAATGAAAAAGTTTAATGCTAAAGACGGTATGGGAGTAAATCTTTTAAGAGCTGCAGGAATAAAAACAGGAATTGTTTCGGCAGATAAAACTCCCATCGCAAAAAAACGTGCTGAAGTTCTTAAATTAGATTTCATCCTGTATGGTGTAGAAAACAAATTAGAAGCAGTAAAAAAAATTATCAAAGAGACAAATCTTTTGCCTGAAAATTTCGCGTTTATTGGAGATGATGTTAATGATCTTGAAGTTCTAAATTTTGTGGGATTGAGTATTTGCCCTAATGATGCTGCAACTAAAGTGAGAAACGAGTGTCACATTATAGCCCCGCAAAATGGGGGCGAAGGCGTATTTCGATATATCACTGATTTAATTATTTCTCAACAAAAGTAAAAATTAAAATAATGAATAGAAGCACTTTATTTTTAATTTTAATGGTGCAAGCTGTTCTTTTCAGTCAGCAAAAGTTTTCAGATTTGCACTCTGAAATTGATGCAGGTAATTATAAAAGAGCGAACTATATAATAGATTCATTACTCGTCTTTACTCAGCTTTCTGAATTAGAAAAATATGATCTTTCTTTTCAGAAGGAATTGATGGATAGAATTGAAAAAGATTTTACACGAAATGAAGATTACATTTTTAATCAATTAAAGAAATATTATCCTCAACTTACTATTGAAATGATTGAATCATGGGAGTCAACTAAAGCACTAGAAGTAAAACTAATTAATGGCGAAAAAAGATATTTCAAGAATGCAGTTTCCAACCTTTTTCGGATAGATAAAGCAGCTAAAAAAGTCAAATTGAATGTTGATGGTGTTGGTCAAAATACTTTAGCAAAATTTTTATCTGAACATATTCCTTCGCTTGTGAAAGAATCGGAATTAACGAAAAGAGAATTACTAAAACCTACCAAATTTAGAATCAACTATACACTAACAGTTAAACCTGATGTAGTTCCAGATGGAGAGATCATTAGGTGCTGGCTGCCATTCCCACGACAAGATAACATCCGCCAAAAAAATATTAATTTGAAGGAGGTTAATAACGCTAATTATTTAATCAGTGGGAATGAAATCGCTCATAGTTCTATTTATCTTGAAAAAGTAGCAGTTGTAAATAAACCTACAACCTTTTCCTACGAACTTGAGTATTTATCTTATGGAACATTTATAAAACTAGATGATAAAAAAGAGTATAATATTTCGAAAAACTCAGAGGTATTTAAATCATTCACTTCAGAACAACTTCCTCATATTCATTTCAGCGATAGGATAAAAGAAATTTCTAAAACAATCATCGGTACAGAAAAAAATAGTTTTAAAAAAGTAAAAATGATAATTAAATGGCTTACCGAAAATATTCCCTGGGCAAGTGCACGTGAATATTCTACATTAAATGCAATTTCAGACTATTGTTTAGAGAACATGCATGGTGATTGCGGAATTAAATCGTTATTGTTCATTACACTCTGTCGCTACAATGGAATTCCTGCAAAATGGCAAAGTGGCTGGATGCTGCATCCCGGTTCAGTTAATCTCCATGATTGGGCTGAAGTTTATTTTGATGAATTCGGCTGGATTACTGTCGACCCTGATTTTGGAATTCAAGAGAGTAATAATGATATGGTGAAATATTTTTATGCTTCAGGAATTGACTCTTATCGATATATTGTGAATGATGATTATGGAAAACCTCTCTGTCCTGCAAAAATATATCCAAGAAGCGAAACAGTTGATTTTCAAAGAGGTGAAGTTGAATGGCAAGGAGGAAATTTATATTTTGATAAATGGAATTATGATATGAAAGTAACATATCTTTCTGATGATGAAAACGAAAAATAAGTTATCTAAAATTAAATTGAGGTAAGCATGCTTAGATCAATATTCTTAATCATAGTTTTTCTTCTTAGTTGTAAAATTGAAGCTCAGGAAGAAAAAAGATATTTCGACTCACCATTTGGTGCCGGGGGTGGTTTTTCACCTGCGTGGTTTATTCCAAATTTTAATGAACTTAATTCAAAGTTAATTGGATTTGGCACTCCCAAATTAAGTAATAGCGGATTTTTTGCCTCGGGTGGTGCCGGGTTTGTTTATTTAAGTTTTATCCCCAATCTTCGTATTGGAGGAATCGGCTTTGGAGGTTCAACGAGTGGTACAGCTTTCAAAGACGGATTTGAACGCGAAATTATTTATACATCAAGTTTTGGCGGTTTGACTTTGGAGTACTCAATACCATTCAGCCGAAGTTTTGCGGTATCAATTGGCGCTATAATTGGCGGGGGTGATACAAAAATTGAATTGTTCAGAAATAAATCAACTTTTCAGTGGGATGATATCTGGACAGAAATTTCTGATACATCGCAATATGCTTCCAGTTTTAGCAGACAAATAAGCAAAACTCATTTTGTGTTCGCTCCAACATTAAATGTTGATATTCCGGTCTATCGTTTCGTTTCATTTAGAATTGGTGCAGGTTATGCATTCACTTTCGGGGAAAATTGGCAAGTAGATAATGAGAAGGAAATTTTTAACACTCCTTCTACGTTAAAAGGAGATGCATTATTTATTCAGACCGGAATATTTTTCGGATTTTTTGCTTATTAGTAAGGAGATTACTTTATGAAGAAAATTTTAGTAACGGGTGGTGCCGGTTTCATTGGCAGCAATTATATTAATCATATCCTAAAGGAAAGAGATGACTACTTTATTGTTAATCTCGATAAATTGACTTATGCAGGAAATCTTGAAAACCTAAAAGAATCTGAGAATAATCCGAACTATTGTTTTATCAAAGGTGACATAACAAATTCAGAATTAGTTGAATACATATTTAAGAAATACGAGATTAAATATGTGATTAATTTTGCTGCTGAATCACATGTTGATAGAAGTATCCTCGGGTCCGAAGTCTTCTATAGAACAAATGTAATCGGTGCAAATGTACTTCTTGAAACAGCAAGAAGACATGAGATTGAAAAGTTTTTACAAATATCCACAGATGAGGTGTACGGAAGTTTAGGTGCTGAAGGTTTATTCACTGAACAAACTCCTTTATCTCCTAATAGTCCATACTCTTCGAGTAAAGCTGGTGCCGATATGATGGCACTTGCATTCTATCACACCTACGGTATGCCGGTTTCTGTTACGCGATGTTCAAACAATTATGGACCATTTCAGTTCCCGGAGAAATTAATTCCTCTCATGATTATAAATGCTCTCAATAATAAAAGTTTGCCGGTTTACGGGGACGGAATGAATGTGAGAGATTGGATATATGTTATTGACCATAATAAAGCTGTCGATTTGGTTTTTGAAAAGGGGATATCAGGCGAAGTTTATAACATCGGCGCAAATAATGAAATGCCAAATATCGATATAATTAAATTGATATTGCAAATTTTAGGAAAGCAAGAGAGCTTGATAAATTATGTAAAAGATCGTCCTGGGCATGATAGGCGGTATGCTATTGATGCTTCCAAAATTGAAAATGACTTAGGATGGAAACCTTCTTTTAATTTTGAAACCGCAATTGATTCTACGATCAGATGGTATATCGAAAATCAAAATTGGTGGGAAAGAATAATTTCAGCCGACTATCAAAAATATTATTCACTACAATATTCAGCAAAATAAGGAACCAATGAGAATTAATATGGAAAATTATTTTAAACTAAAGCATATAAAACTTGCATTAATAATCTTGATTAATTTTGTCTCAATCAATCAACTCAGTTTTTCGCAAACAGACATGCAGCTTCTGAAAGCTATGTCAAGTTCGAATTCACCAACTATTAATGTTGCAATTGGCGGTAACTTCATTACGACAGGTTCATTTGGTGCACAAATAAATGAAAGAGTTGACCAGTTTGTAACAAGAATTTTTAACGAAGCAAAGGTATCACTTTATCAAACTGCCAAAAGTGAAATAATGGTAAATGAAATAGAAAAGAAATTAAGCGACTATGGTTTAAGGGATATTAAATTGAAAAGGATTTCAGGGGAAACTCTTAGTATTGATCTTTTAATGTTCAGAACAAATGGTGACTATAGTAACAATCCATATCTAAAAAATGACGATGTAATAATCTTCCCGACAGTTGATTTGGAAAGAGGTTTTTTCTCGGTTGAAGGAGCTGTTAATTTACCCGGGAAGTTTCAATTTGTTGACGAAGACAATTTACAAACTGCATTAGAACTTGCTCATGGAATTCACAAGGCATATAATAATATCAATCATATTGAAATAATTCGGCTTAATTACCTGGGTAATCAGATGACTAAAATTAATGCCGCAGTGAATGATGTTATACCTTTGGAGAGAGGAGATCAAGTTAGAGTAATTGCAGATGAAACTAATAAAAAAGCATTTACAGTAGCAGTTCTTGGCGAAGTTAAATCCCCTGGATATGTTCCGATAACAAAAAACTCCACAGACCTTAAAAATGTAATCGAAAACGCAGGAGGATTTACAGAGGATGCAGAAAAATCCAGTGTCCACGTTTTTAAATCGAGCATATTCCCCCCCGGTTTTTTTGAAAGATTTTTTAATGTAGAAGTAGGCAAACCAAAGCATCTTTTCGATAAAGAAATTTTCGACTATTTCGAAAAAATTGACGAATTCAGAATGTATAGAATGTCGAGTTTGGAAAATGAAGACACATCATATTTCTTTGGTG
>Ga0351879_1018_pt1:0-22500 | contig 41438 bp, 37 predicted proteins | sample BONcelFGM3001D15_FD_206782 | JGI IMG/M metagenome (GOLD analysis project Ga0351879, IMG submission 206782) | Enriched cells from coal bed in the Powder River Basin, Montana, United States - BONCAT cells FGM rep3 HSBNCT.FGM.300.1.D15 ... | reverse complement strand
AACGGTGAAATACCACCCTTGCTTTGCTTGGATTCTAACCTCGGCCCATGAATCTGGGCTAGGGACAGTGTTAGGCGGGTAGTTTGACTGGGGCGGTCGCCTCCTAAAATGTAACGGAGGCTCTCAATGGTTCCCTCAGCATGGTTGGTAATCATGCGGCGAGTGTAAAGGCAAAAGGGAGCTTGACTGCGAGACTTACAAGTCGAGCAGGTGCGAAAGCAGGACTTAGTGATCCGACGGTAGCGAGTGGAAGTGCCGTCGCTCAAAGGATAAAAGGTACGCCGGGGATAACAGGCTGATCTTACCCAAGAGTTCATATCGACGGTAAGGTTTGGCACCTCGATGTCGGCTCATCGCATCCTGGGGCTGAAGAAGGTCCCAAGGGTTTGGCTGTTCGCCAATTAAAGCGGTACGTGAGCTGGGTTCAGAACGTCGTGAGACAGTTCGGTCCCTATCCTATGCGGGCGAAGGATACTTGAGAAGGGTCGTTTCTAGTACGAGAGGACCGAAACGAACGAACCTCTATTGCACCAATTGTCACGCCAGTGGCATAGTTGGGTAGTTATGTTCGGTTGTGATAAGCGCTGAAAGCATCTAAGCGCGAAGCACGCTTCAAGATGAGGTATCCCTCCATTTATGGACTAAAGACTCCTTGGAGATTACAAGGTTGATAGGCTGCAGGTGTAAGTTCCGTAAGGAATTCAGCCGAGCAGTACTAATAAGTCGTGAGACTTTTCCATTTTTTATTTTACTCAAGTGTTCGTTTTTGGCTCAACTCTTTCATCTTTCATTTTATTTTTTTTTAGTTTTCTGGTGACTATAGCTAGGGTGTCACACCTCTTCCCATTCCGAACAGAGAAGTTAAGCCCCTATACGCCGATGGTACTGCGTGCGCAGGTGCGTGGGAGAGTAGGTAGTTGCCAGATTTTATTTTAACCCCGATTGTTTCGGGGTTTTTTTCTATCTACACATTTTGAAACGTTTATTCAGTATTGCTATTGTAAATTCGAAATTAAGAACTGAAGACTAAAAAGGAAATTCGTCTTCTTTAAGTTGATTTTCGAGTGTTTCCTTAGGGGGTATTTTTGCTATTTTATGTTGAACATTGCCCTCTATATAAATTGACTTATGGGGTTTAGTCGGACAAGCAAATTCACATGCGCCGCATCCAATACAATATTCTTCATGAACTTCAGGAATAGTAATCTTTTCATAAGGAACCATTTTAACTGCTTTTGTCGGACAATGTTCTGAGCATGCACCACATTCAGTTTTTTCCGTCTCTACAATACAATTTTCTTTAATAAACTTTGCTATTCCAATTTGAACTGTTTTTTTTCTATCAAGCGAGATAGTTTTAATCGCACCAGTTGGACAGATATCAGAACAGATTTTACAATCATAATTACAGAAACTTGTTTGGTAATCCATTTTTGGTTGTAAAAATCCTGATAATCCATATTCTAGAAAGGCGGGTTGTAAGACTTGAGTCGGGCATGCAGCTATGCAAAGATGGCACGCGGTGCATTTACTGTTGAAAATTTCTAAGTTATCTGAGCCAGGTGGTGTCACATGATTTTTTTGGGGGACTGCAATTTTACTTGCCTTTTTGGGTGACACTTTTGATTGAGAAAGAACAAACTCTGATATTAAAACCGAAATTAGTAAAGTTCGGGTTAGAAGTTTTCGTCTGGATGTACTGAATTTTGATGACACTGAATCTTTTTGAAATTGGCTCTTAAAAGAAATTCCACCTGACGGACAAACGGAAAAACAATTATAACAACTTACACATCTACTAAAATCAATATTTTTTTCTTCCTTATCAATACATCCTGCTTTGCAAACTCTAGTACATGATTTGCAACTTGTACAATGCATTTTATCGATAGAAATTTTAATAAAAGAAAATTTAGAAGTTATCCCAAGTATAGTCCCTACAGGACAAAGTGTATTGCAGAATAATCTTCCTTTAAAATAAACGAGGGAAATGATTCCAATCGAGAAAATGAATGTAAAACAAAAGGAGACTAAACTGATTGTCTTTATCTCAAATGGAAAAAGAGAATAATTATTAAAACTTTCTAAGATTGAAGAGGTAAAATTATTTGCAAAGATGGCAATTGGTCTGACAAGATGAGTAATAATTCTACCGAAATTGCTGTATGGATCTAATAGAGAAATGCCAAGAATATTTCCAAATAAAAACAGTAAAATTACTAATATTAGAATTGAGTACTTCGTTCTAACGAAATCAACATTTTGTTTGTAAGCTTTTCGTTTAGTAAGTTTTTTTACAATAAATGAAATAATATCTTGAAGAGTGCCAAGTGGACAAATTGATGAACAATAAATCCTACCAAAAAGGAGAGTTAAAACTATGATTAAAATAAAACCTTCAGCAGTGACTCCGACTATGGAGATGAAACTGATTAAAGATGGAATAAACTGAAGGAAAAGGATTTCTTTACTAAATGCTTCAGCGAAATGAAAACTAAAATCGAGGAATAGAAAAGTAATCGGAATGAAGAAAAGTAATGAAACAATTATCCTTATTTTCTTCAGATAAATGTAATTCATTTTCTACATTACTATTCTGTTTATCGAAAGTTTGTCGAGATTCATATTCCCGATTTTCATTTCGTGTGCAATTTTTATATGTTTTATTGAATCAGGTTCAGACCCAAATAATTTTGCGGCAGCGGCATCAATTGCTACTATGTCAGTCGAGATAAGTAATGACTTCATGGTTATCAAGTCGTCTTTTGAAACACCTCTCGGACCATTTTTTTTCATGACGTAATATGCATCTACAATATTAAGATCGGGTTTTCTGAATGTTGCAAAATCAGCGATGCATTGATGTAAATCATTTCGGTGCCAGTAGCCTCTATCCCAAACAACTCCCATTAAATTTTTCATTGCAGAAGTAATGCTTGCGGAACTATGGTGTTTTAATACAGGGACATTTATAAATACATCTGAATCAATAATGAGTTCATGGACAGTAGTTGAGGTTAATCTTTTCCCTTTACTCACCTCAACTTTTTGATAATAACTTTCACTTGCACCTGAGACAATCTTTCCTCCGGCATCTTTAACGGCTTTTTCGATCCCGCTATTTGAATAACATCTTTTCCAATTGTCACATGTATTGTCAAAAACATAGACATCTTTTGCCCCGGCTTCAAAACAATGTTGAATAATTCTTTTAACTAAAATCGGATTAGTATTTCCACCCCTCTCCGGGGAAACGTCCCAACCAATATTTGGTTTTACAACAACTTTTTGTCCCTTTTTAACAAATGCTTTCATCCCACCGAGAGATTTAATTGCCGCATCAAACATTACATCGGGTTCACCGCCACGAATTGCAGCAAGATCGTAGGATTGATTTATGTGTAGATTTGTGGAAGCGAATAAATTAGAAAATCCACTGAATGAGAGTGCCCCACTTGTAATAACACCGGCTTGAATGCTTTTCTTAATGAAATTTCTTCTATCCATAAATTCCCCTTTTAGTTAAGGATGAATATTTCAATTATTCGTTATTGCAATTAAATAAAAAATCAGGAAAGAATCTGCATTCATCGGAAGAAAATATTATATTTTGTGAAGAGAATAAAGAATATTTTATTTAGGAGCGAAAATGGAAAGAGTTATCTCATTTATAAAACCTATACTTACAATTAAGAGTGTATTACTTGATTTATTATTCTTAACATTTATTTACTTTGTTCCGGCTTTAACCCACCTAATCAGTCTTCCGGTTTATTTTATTGAGCCGATGAGATTAATGTTAGTATTTGCAATTCTTCATACTTCAAGAAATAATGCTTTCTTGATCGCTTTAACTTTACCAATTTTTTCTTACTTGATTTCAGCACATCCATCACTTATCAAATCTGGTTTAATTTCGATTGAGCTTTTTGTCAATACTCTTTTGTTTTTCCAGATTGTAAAACGAATTCCGAATGCATTCTGGGCGATGATGATTGCAGTATTAACAAGCAAACTTTTATATTATGGGATAAAGTTTTCACTACTGAATTTAGCCGTAATGGAGGGTTCTCTTGTCTCAACTCCTTTAATGATTCAAGTGGTGATGATGCTTCTCTTTAGCGGTTATGCATATCAAATGCTTAATGTAAAAGGAAAAGAAAATTGAATTTTAATAAGAATAGATCTTTAAGAAATATCAGCAGAATTATTCCTTTTATTTTTATTATAATGCTAATTGGTTGTTCATCAAATAATTATAAGCCGCTGGAAACAGTAGAATCTGTTGATCTAAAAAAGTATGTTGGCAAATGGTATGAGATTGCTTCATTTCCCCAAAGCTTTCAGAAGGGGTGTAATTGTACAACCGCAGAATATTTTTTAACTGATGATGATTATGTCCGCGTTTTAAATTCCTGCCGAAAAGATGGAGTTGATGGAAAACTTGATCAAGCCGAAGGGAAAGCTTTTATAGTTGAGGGGACAAATAATTCTAAACTCAAGGTTCAATTTTTTTGGCCGTTCAAAGGCGATTATTGGATTATAGAATTGGCTGATGACTATTCTTACGCTGTAGTCGGACATCCAAACCGCGATTATCTATGGATATTATCCCGCACTCCAAAAATGGAAAATGAAATTTATAGTGATTTACTATCAAAAATAACCGCAAAAGGGTTTGATGTTTCACGTCTGCAAGTGACAACACAAGAGTGTAATTAAAATAACCACTTATAAAAATAATTTGACTTTAATCTTAGGACTTCTTATGTTTTCAGCGTTTGAAATATTTCAAATATAAAAAACAATAATGACAACTGAACAAAAGATACAAAAAGAGATAATTCAGCGATTCGGGGATGCATATAAAGCATTCGGACTGAATAAATTGATGGGGCATATTGTCGCACTTCTTCTATTCTCACCTCGACCACTTTCATTAGACGAAATAACCAACTTGCTCGGCAGAAGCAAAGGGCCGATTAGTCAAATAGTTAGAAGATTACGTGAGAGAAAATTAATCCGCAAAGCTTGGGCGCCGGAAAATAATAGAAAAGATTACTACGAAATAGAACCTGAGGTGTTTGAAAATGCATTCAGGAATAATTATGAACTTATCAAAAACAATACAAGAATTGCAAAACAATTGCAGCAGGTTGTAAGCAAAGCGGATAAAGAAAGTTTGTCAACCGCTAAGATTCGTTTAAATGAAATGGAAAGTTTCTATACTCTTATGGAAAAGCATTTCAAAAATTTCCTTGTTGAATGGAATGAAGAGAGAGAAAAAATTTATAATCAACAAAATTGATTTTTTTCATAAAATTAACGTTTGAAATTTTTCAAACGTAGCAAAAGGAGTTGATAAATGAAAAGACTGGAAAATAAAGTTGCAATTGTAACCGGCGGTGCACGAGGAATCGGCAAAGCCACAGCGAAGCTTTTTAGTGAACAAGGAGCAGCCATCGCAATATGGGATTTACTTGAATCTGAAGGTGAAAAACTGACCGCCGAAATTAACTCGAATGGTGGCAAAGCAATCTTTTATAAGGTTGATGTTACGTCTTATGATTCAACTGAACTCGCGGCAAAAAAGGTGAAAGAAGATTTCGGAACAATTGATATCCTTATTAATAACGCAGGTATTACAAGTGATGCTACTCTTCAGAAAATGACTCCCGAACAGTGGAAAAAAGTGATTGATGTCAACTTAACAGGTGTTTTTAATTGCACAAAAGCTGTTTCACAATTCATGATTGAAAAATTGTATGGAAGAATTGTAAATACTTCGTCAGTTGTTGGCTTATATGGAAATTTTGGTCAGACAAATTATGTGGCTACCAAATCCGGAATAATTGGAATGACAAAAGTTTGGGCAAGGGAACTTGGACGAAAAGGAATAACGGTTAATACTGTTGCTCCTGGATTTATTGCTACTGAAATGATTGAATCTGTTCCTGAAAAAGTAATTACAATGTTGAAAGAAAAAACGCCATTGGGTCGACTTGGAAATCCAATCGACATAGCTAATGCTTATCTTTTTCTTTCAAGTGATGAGGCTTCATTTGTAAATGGTATTACGCTTAGCGTTGACGGTGGATTAATTTTATAATTGAAATAGAAAACTGAAAATTCATGAGAAACGCAATTATAACGGGGTCCGGTTTTTATGCACCTGAAAAGGTGGTTCCAAATTCTTTTTTTAACGAGATTCTCGGTGAGGATGTTGATACGTGGTTAAGAGAGAATTTAACTATTAAAGAAAGACGATGGTGTAACGAAAATCAATCTACAATCGATTTGTGCATGAATGCTTCCAAATCTGCTTTAGTCGATGCAAATGTAGCAGCTGAAGATCTCGATTTAATAATTGTCGCAACAGATACACCTGAATATATTTCACCATCAACGGCATCAATCCTTCAATATAAACTTGGAGCAAAAAAATCGGGCACATTCGATGTTAACACTGCATGTGCCGGTTTTGTAACCGCTCTTGATATTGCCTCAAAATATATTATTGCAGATAGTAATTACGACACTATACTTGTTGTGGGGGCTTATGCAATGAGTAAATATCTTGATCTGACAGATAAAAAAACTGTTACACTTTTTGCAGATGGTGCAGGTGCTGTTGTCCTAAAATCATCGGAAGTTCCGAATAAAGGATTTTTGACTAGTAACCTTTTCACGGCAGGTGAATATAACGACTGGATGGGTATTTATGCAGGTGGAACTTATAAACCGCTCACTCAAAAAGTACTTGATGAAAAAGATCATTTATTAAAATTTGTTAAAAAATTCCCTAAAGAAATAAATCCGATTAAATGGTCAGAAATGATAGCTGAGTCATGTAACAGAATTCGAATTACTCCTAATGATGTTGATCATTATTTCTTCACTCAAATAAATATTAATGGTATTTGGGAAACGCTTGATAAACTTAATGTAAATCGAGATAAAGGTTATACAATTATGGAGTATTATGGTTATACCGGGTCTGCATGTATCCCAATGGCTTTTGCTGATGCTAAAAATAAAGGAATTGTAAAAGATAATGATCTTGTCGTGTTCATGGGGTCGGGTGGAGGACTTGCTTTTGCAAATGCTATCTTTAGAATTTAAAATAGGTAATTAGATTGTCAAATGTAGCTTCAAATGAAATGGTAATTGCTTCCTGGATTTTGATAATAATCTATATGATTGTTATTCTAATATTTGTTGTTCGGGGTGCGATGAAAATAAAAAACATGAAGGACTATGCAGTCGGAAGTGTAAATTTTTCACCTTTCGCCGTTGGACTTGCATTAGCTGCATCAATGACAAGTGCAGCTACTTTTATTATTAATCCCGGTTTTATAGCCTTCTATGGATTTACTGCAGTAATCTCATACGCATTTGCATTGCCTTTGGCAGCGATGGTTTCTTTGGTGGTCTTTACCAAAGGATTTCGTAAGCACGGTACCGGAGTAAAAGCTTTAACGATGGCTCAATGGATGGGGACCCGTTATAACTCAAAAGGATACGGTTTTTTCTTTGCAGTACTTTCTCTTCTTTTAATCACTTTCATCGTCTTGATAGTCGTAGGTATTACAAAGGTTCTGTCGAAATCATTGAATGTTGATGAACTGACAATATTGATTTCGTTAGTGATTTTTATTTTTGGTTATATGATGTTCGGCGGTGCAAATTCGATGGTTTATACTAATACGATTCAAGCTTTAATAATGCTGGTCGTAGCCTTTATTCTACTTGGTTCCGGTTATGAACATTTCAGCAATGGTGTACATGGATTGATTGAGAAGCTAAATTATATTGATCCCAAACTAACAAGTTTTACAAATGATTCGAGTTTCTTATTTAGAGATTTTTTCGAAATCATTATTGCGCAGATGGTAATTGGAATAGCTATTGTTTGCCAACCTCACATAATAACAAAATCATTACTCCTTAAATCAGATAAAGATGTAAACAAATATTTAACATTCGGAATAATCACTCAAACAATTTTCTTTCTTGTTGTGATAACCGGACTTTGGGCAAGACTGGCATTCCCTGATCTATCGGTTAATGGCGTTACTTTAAGACTCGACGGAGTAATATCCGCTTATGTTGTAAAAGAATTTCCTGTTTATGTTGGATTATTAGTTGTTCTTGGTTTAATCTCTGCGGGAATCTCAACATTGGAAGGATTGGTTCAATCTTTATCTACGACTATCACTTCAGATATAATCGTTCCATTAACAAATAATAGACTTGGTTCTGATGATATTAAGAAATCAAAAAAAATAATTTTTATAAATCGGATTGTCATAGCACTACTAGCTGTTGTTACAATATATGTATCATACGATCAACTGATAAATCCGAAATTAAGCGTTGCAATCTTTGCGCAGAATGGAGTTTACGCATACTTCTCGGCTGCATTCATACCAATCCTACTCGGGATGTTCGCAAAGAATGTAAAAAAAATTGTTCCGATTACTGCGTCGATAGTGGCTATCACTGTTCATTTTACAATGTATTATGGTAAACTTGGTGTTCCATTTTCTTTTGCAACCGGTGAAAACCCCGGTGTTGCAGCAGCAGTCGCTATTATTACTTCAACTATTATCGCATTCATAATGCATAAAATTTTAGGAGGAGTTAAAGAGTGATGAATTATCAAATTGATTGGTTAGCAAAATGGGCGAAATATACACCCAATAAACTTTTTCTTCGAGAGTTTAACCGTCAATTGGAATGGTCATTTTCAGATTTTAATGCAAGAACATTAGCATTATCATACTATTTGAAAAATAAATACAGTGTTAAAAAAGGAGATCGAATTGCTGTCTATTCAAAGAATAGTTCAGAATATGTTCTAATATTTTTAGCATGTGTAAAACTCGGGACAATTCTTGTCCCTTTGAATTACAGACTTACTTCGCGCGAACTTGATGTGTTGTTAACCGATGCAGAACCTAATTTATTTATCTTTGAAGAAGAGTTTTATAATGAAGTTCTTAAGCTTGAGTCTGTTCGGGATTTAAAATTTAAAATTGAACTCTCTGAAATAACTCCTTTCCTAACTGGAAAAAAAGTTGAATATAGTTTTTTAGAAGAACTGAATATTACCGAAGAAGATTTGGTAATGATACTTTATACTGCAGGGACAACAGGCTTATCAAAGGGCGTATTAATAAATCATAGAATGTTGTTTTGGAATGCTGTAAACACTGGCTTGAGACTGGATCTAAATTCTCAAGACCACACACAAAGTTATGCTCCATTTTTTCATACCGGTGGCTGGAATGTTTTATTCACTCCTTTTTTGTTACACGGTGCATCTCACACACTCCTTCAAAAATTTGATAGTGATTTAATATTGAAACTTATGGAGAGCGAGAAGACAACAATTCTGTTTGGAGTTCCAACAATGTTACAGATGATGTCCGATTCACCTTTATTTAATAAGGTTGATTTGTCATCAGTAAGATATGCAATTGTTGGCGGTGCCCCAATGCCGATTCCTGTAATAAATACTTGGCAGAATAAAGGTATCGCTATCAGACAGGGATATGGATTAACTGAGGTTGGACCAAATTGTTTTTCCCTTCATCAAGATGATGCGATTAGAAAAAAAGGCTCAATAGGTTTTCCGAATTTTTACATTGATGTAAAAGTTATGAATGATAATATAGAATGTAAGGAAAATGAAATAGGTGAACTCTGGATTAAAAGTCCGGTTGTAACACCGGGTTATTGGAAAAAAGAAATAGAGACAAGAGGATCTATAACTGATGGATACTTCCACACCGGTGATCTTGTAAAATATGATGATGAAGGTTTCTTTTATGTCGTTGATCGAAAGAAGAATATGTTCATCAGTGGAGGTGAAAATGTTTATCCGGCAGAAATTGAAAAATATATCTATACAAGTCCGTTAGTAAAAGAAGTTGCCGTTATTGGTGTTAGTGATACCAAATGGGGAGAAGTTGGGAAGGCATACATAGTTTTAAAAGAAAACATACAGGCAGTAGAAGAAGAAATATTCAATCACTGTAAAGCCGGATTAGCAAAGTACAAAATTCCAAAACATATAAAGTTTTTAGAAGAAATCCCCAAAACAGATGCGGGAAAAATTAATAAAATATTACTTAAGCAAATGCACGAAGATTCCTTAATTAATTCATAAATCAATATCAAAAAAAGAGGTTATCATGAAAAAGATGCTCTATGTTCTATCGTTAGTTACTGTACTGTTTTTAGTCAACGGATGTAAAAAGGACAGTACAACTGAAGTCGAAACTCCAAAAGATCCTATAGTTGGTGTTTGGGTTTCTGAAGGTGCGAATGTCGCGTACGGTTTAAAACTTGCACCATTCAAAGTAAAGAAGATTGTTGCAACATTTAATGAGAACAAATCATATACAGTAGTTCAAACTGACAGTGCTGATGTCAACACAACTTTTACAGGTACATATACAAATCCTGTTTCAACATTTACTGATACGGTTTCAGCTTCATTCACAGTTGGTGCTAAAATTTATAATATTGTTGCAAGTCAAGCAACACCTTCGGTTGTTACGGCAACTGGTATTTATGCTATTAGCTCCACAAATATGTCATACGAAGTAATCCAAACTTCACCTGCTTTAACAGGAGTTTCTGCTCCTACAGCTGAAAAAGGATTCGGTAGTACTGCAATTGGCGGAACTGCGTATGCAATTTATGTTCAAAAATATGTTAAACAATAAGTAAAAAAAGATTCTTGTACGATAATCCTGGCCATTATTATAAGTGACCAGGATTATGTTTTTAAGGAGACGGAAAATGAAATTAAAACTGCTTCTCTTTTTTCTGTTAATTCTGATTGGTGTTCCAAATAGTTTTGGACAATCGACTGAAATTAAAAGAGTTCCTGATGCAAAAACGCCCGAGTTCAAGTTCATCGGTTATTGGTATACTCGTGGAACTGCATCTAATATCGCCCCAACAAATGATTTATTGAGAGGACAAATAATCGGAAGATTATTCGGACCCAACACTACCAACACACATGCAAAAACATCTTCCTTTTTCGAACAAAGATTTGTTCCGATGTTTATTTATTCTCCACAAATTCTTGACGGTACCGCTACATTCAGAAGTCTTTTTAAAATAGATATGACCTGGGGAGATGCAGCTTATGGTGTTGGAGGAAATAATGGTGGAGGAATTAATGCCGGGCAAGTTAACCTACAAACACTTTTAGCAAATGTTGATATAAAGCCGAAAGAGAGTAATTGGAATGTTGTTCTTGGATTACAACGCATGTTTGATAATGTGCGCGATCCTAATCAAAATGCTGTTGGAACTTTTCAAAATAGTTCTTACAAATTATCTTATTGGGGTACACAGGGAATCGGGATTAGTCTTTTCGGAAATATTAATGAAACTACAACTACACGTTTAGGGTATTTTCAACTTTATGAAAATATTATTCAAGAAAATGATGATGTTGCACTCTGGATGTTTGATGTTGAATCAAAAATTCATCCTCTTGTTGAAGTTGGTGCCGATGCATGGTTTGTTTGGGATAGAGGCAAAAGTTCAGGTGGTATTTCGGTGCTTGGACAAGGCTTAAATAGCGGACTTGCCCAATATAACGGTGCTGTAAGATTAAGCTTTCCAACTAACAAATATGAAGCAAATATTCTGTGGTTAGGTTCACACGTGGCATATAATCGTGAATTTCTTTCCGGAAGATGGTGGATTGATGGGTATGTTATGGCTAATCTTGGAACCATCGATACTTTAACTGATAATCATAATTCATCGGGAAAGTACGCTGATATTTTTGGAGTAGCTGCTAATGCATCTGTTTCATATAAATATGGAATGACCGCAAATGATAAAATATCACTTGAAGCTCAATTTACAACGGGTGATGATAACGGAGCTAATGATAAGAAAGTTAGTTCGGTAATAACCGGAAATATTTGGGGTTCACCCACCGGAATCTATAGTTCGCATAAGGCTTTGCTTCTATTTCCTGATCCGCAAGTTGTTAATAGATATTATTCTGCTGTGCATGATATTTCAAATATGGGTTTTGGCGTTACAGCAGGTTTTTTATCAGTCACGAAAGATCTTATACCAAATAAACTTTCAGGCAAACTTGGATTAGCAACAGCGTTATCAAATGTAGCCCCTAAAGACGGTGGCTCATATATGGGAACAGAAGTTAATGTTGAATTCAAATACAACATTAAAGTTTTTCTTACTCTTGGTATAAGTGCGGGCTATTTGATGCTTGGTGACTTTTACAACGCTCCTTCAGTGAAATATGATAATGTAACCGGTAAACCAAAAGATCCGTTTGTAATTTTTACATCACTTAGCTGGTTAATGTTTTAGGAGAGAAAACCATGAAAAAAATATTTGGATTAATAGTTATGGCTACACTTTTATATAGCGGATGTTCCGGTTTTCTTTACACTAAAATGGAACCGCTTGAGTTTTCTGATTTTGATTATGGATTTAAGACTAAATCAGTCTTATCAAATCCATCAATATCATACATAGATGAAGGAAGTGGAAAAGAAACAATTTTACTTGTTCATGGACTCGCGAGTAATGCAGGTTTTTGGAGATATAACATTCCTGAACTTTCAAAAAAATATCGGGTTATCGCTGTAGATTTACCGGGTTATGGTAAATCTCAAAAAGATTTTTATATCTACAATATGACATTCTTCGCTGATCAAATAAAACGATTAGCTGATGAATTAAAACTTGAAAAATTTATTTATGTCGGTCATTCGATGGGGGGACAAATCGGAATTAACTTTTCTCTTCGTTATTATGAAAGGATTGAAAAACTCGTTTTAGTCTCTCCTGCAGGGTTCGAAGAATTTGAACAAGGTGAAGGTGATTGGTTAAGAAGTGTAATGACAGTTGCAGGTGTTAAGAAAACAACCGAAGAAGGTATCAGACGAAATCTTGCAAATAATTTCTACAACTGGAATGATAAACTTGAATGGATGGTTGAAGAACGTGTACGTATGGCAAAAGCTAAAGATTTTGAAAATTTTTCTTATGCAGTTGTTAGAAGCGTAAATGGAATGCTTGATGAACCAACTTTTGATAAAGTGCAAAATATTTCTGTACCAACTTTAGTTGTATACGGAAAATATGATGGACTTATTCCTAATCCGTATCTTAATCCAGGTTATACTTGTGATGTATTTGCAAGAGCTAAAACCGATATTGCAAATTGTAAGGCCCTTGAAATCGATAATGCCGGACACATTTTAATGATCGAAAAACCGGAAGAATTTAATAACACAATCTTAGATTTTTTAAATAAATAGAGAATAGGAAGTAAGGGATGTTCATACATCCCTTACTTATTCTCAACTTCTACAGTTCTATCAGACCCGTACTTATCCGCCACTATCATCCCGATGCCGGTAAAGACGAAAATAAATACCGGGATAGCAATTTCGAAATTATAATCGGCAATCCATCGCCCAAGCCCTAAACCAATACCAAAGAAAATCATAATGATTCCCGCTTTAGGTAAAAAGGTTGAAGATTTGATCTCTTTTTTCTTCATCAATTCCTTCAACTCTTCACTGGTAAATCCACGTTCAATAAGCATCTGCTTTTGTCGGAAGTTGAAGTAAATTATTGAGACTAATATCGCACCTGTAACAAGGAAAAATGTTATAGGTACTAAAAATACGAGTTTGGCTTCATCAGGCATTTTAATTTCTCCTTTGACTTATAAATAATTTCTTCTCTGATATTTAAGACTATAATTTTATTGTTTAGGTTACACTGTAGAATTATTTTTTTTTGTAACTTTTTACATAAGAATTAAGTCTTAACAATTATGAGAAATTTAAGCGATGCGGAAATAATTGATTCGATACTAAAAGGTAATCCGGTTGATTTTAATCTGTTAATTGATAAATATAAACATCGCGCCTTCTCAATGTTAAAAAGAATGTTAAAAAATCAGATGGATGCGGAAGAAGTTTTACAAGATAGTTTTCTGAAAGCGTATTATGGACTTAAAAATTTCCGTAAAGAATCAAAATTCTCCACTTGGTTTTATTCAATAGTATATCATTCAGCATTGTCACGGCTTTCGAATAGAAGAGAGCAATATCAAAAGCAAATGGAATCACTCGAAGATAATTTTGAAGTGGAATCTCTAAAAACAGATTTTGAAACAAACGATTATTCAAACTTACATGACATGATAACTAAACTTCCTGCCAAATATGCTTCTGTAGTTAATCTATTCTATCTTGAAGAAATGAGTTGTGAGGAAATTGCTGAAATTATGAAAACTTCAGTTTCAAATGTAAAAGTATTACTACATAGGTCCCGCAATTATTTACGTGAAATCTCAAAGGGAAAAGGAGTTTAATGGTGGAAAAACATATATTTGAAGACCAGGTAAATAATTATTTAGACAATCCAAACTTCTCACAAGATTCAGAATTTATTCATCAGCATATTCAAAACTGTGACAAATGCAGAGAATTGTTTTCGGAGTTGAACGGGATTCATGTAGACTTAAAAAAAATACCATTATTTAAATTGAATACTGATATCAATGCAAAAATCATGAAAAAAGTAATGGTAAACTTAAAGCGAAATCGTCAACACAATGGATTTTTGATTACTATTATGACAGTACTAATTTCTCCAATTGTTTCATTGATATATTATGTACTTAGCGGTTCAGGTAATACAACCGGTCGCGAATCAGCTATCAATAGGTTAAACGATTATTCAAATACCTTGTACAATTTTTTAACTGAAATATTTAAATCGGGTTACAATCAAAGTATCACGATGACAATTTTATTACTCTCGATATTATCATTCTATTTCCTTTTTGATAAATTCCCAAGAAAGAATTTATAAACCTTCTATTCTTAACCCTCAAATATTATTTGTTCTGTTGTTATCGATTTTTCTTGACTAATAAAAAAAAAATCCTTATCTCTGTAACAAATATTTCAGAAATTATCAATAATGTAATAAGATATTCAATATGAACCATCCGAGACTTATAGAAATATTCATTCAACTCGCTAAAATCAATGCTCTCTCAACAGAAGAAGCTCCTGTCGCAGATTATATAACTTCGTTTTTGATTAATCTTGGACTAACACCCGAAAAAGATAATTCATCTAATCAAACCGGTAGCAATACAGGAAATATAGTTTGCAAGATTGGTAACGGTGGTAATTTTTTAATGTTATCTCACATGGATACTGCTCGTCCAACATCTGAGCTTCTCCCTATTGTTTTAGAAGATAGAATAGTTTCAAATGGAAAAACCGTGCTTGGTGTTGACAATAGAGCAGGAATTGCAATATTGTTATACACAATAGAAAACGCTTTCAAACAGAAAAAGGAAATAAAAGATTTTACGTTATCATTTACTACTTGCGAAGAAACAACTTTAGGCGGTTCCTCAAATCTTAGAATAGATGAAAACATTGAGTACGCATTTATTTTTGATTCATCGCATCGCCCGGGAACCTTTATTCATGCAGCTTGCGGAGCTAAAAGTTTTAACATAGCAATTACAGGAAAGCCTTCTCACTCAGGTATTGCACCTGAAAAGGGAATTAACGCAATTACAATTGCCGCAAATGCAATATCCAAATTAGAATGGGGAAGACTTGATAACGATACAACTGCTAACATCGGAATATTACAAGGTGGTAGTGCAGTAAATGTTATCCCTGAGAAAGTTGTAATCGATGGTGAAGTTCGCTCATTCGATATGACAAAAGTGGAATCAGTTACAAGAAAAATAAATATTGTTTTTGAAGATGAAGCAACAAAATTGGGCGGTTCAATAGTTTTTACAGACTTGTGGGATTTCAAACCATTTACTGTTTCCAAAGAAGAAGAGGTTTTTAAAAATATCGAGAAAACTTTGATACACTTAGGATTAGAACCAAAACCGGTAATTTCTCTCGGTGGAAGTGATGCCAATTCATTAAATGGAAGAGGCATTCCATCTATCAATTTAGGAATTGGAGCTCAAAATCCTCATGCAAATGATGAATTTATTTTTATTGAAGACTTAATTAAGTCAGCAGAAATTGCTTTTGAACTAATAAGGAAAAACTAAATGATAAAAAAAATTATATTTACTCTCCTTTTAACCAGTTTATTTTTTTGTGCAGAAGTTTTTTCTCAAACCAAAGGTAAGTTGGTTATTGTCGGGGGAGTTCAAGTTAAAAACATAATGAAAAAATTTGTTGAACTCGCAGGAGGTTCAAAGGCGAAAATTATTATAATTCCGAATGCAGGTTCGTATCCGGTAGAAAGCTCATTAGAGCAGGTTGAAGAATTTAAAGAATTAGGAGCCTATTCAGATTTTCTTCTGTTTACAAGAGAAACTGCTGATGCTGATAGTAATCTAAAAAAACTTGAGAATGCAACGGCTGTCTTTATTCTTGGGGGTGATCAAAGTGATCTTACAAGAGATATGCTTGGCACAAAACTGCTAGGAAAGATATTTGAATTTTATAATAATGGTGGATTAGTTGGCGGGACTAGTGCAGGCGCCGCAGTTATGAGCGAAGTAATGATTACAGGTAACGAATTAATTAATAAGGACTCATCAAGAAATTTTATTACAATCGAAAGAGGAAATGTCGAAACAAAACAAGGTTTTGGATTTCTGAAATCCGTAATTGTTGATCAACATTTTCTTAAAAGAAAAAGACACAATAGAACTATATCCACTTTAATTGAGAACCCAAACCTAATGGGTGTAGCGATTGATGAATCAACTGCTATAATTGTTTATTCTGACGATACTTTTGAAGTGATTGGCAATAATCAAGTTTTAGTTTATGACCCAACAAATTCAAATAATATCCGCCAAGATTTGAAGGGCAATCTTGGAATAAGTGATATGAAATTGCATGTTTTAATTAATGGGGATAAGTTCAATCTTAAAACTAAAAGAGTAATTGAATGAGCAAAGTTAAAAAGCTTCTTCCATTCAAATTAAAAGTTCCGAATACTTATCTTCTAATCTTTTCTATACTAATAGTAATCGCAGTGTTGACATGGGTAATCCCTGGTGGTAAATATGAGCGTACAATTCTTAATGGAAGGGAAGTAGTTGTTCAGAATTCTTTTCATTACGTTGACAGCCAACCACATGGGATTAGTGAATTATTTATCTCACCGTTAAAAGGATTTGTTGAAGCCGCATTAATAATAGGTTTTGTATTAATTGTTGGTGGTGCGTTTAATGTTTTACAAACTACAGATGCAATTAATTCCTTAATTAATAAACTTGCACGGGCGCATAAAAAATCAAAAATCTTAAGAGCAATGTTTATTCCATTACTAATTTTTATGTTTTCCCTCGGAGGTGCAACCTTTGGAATGAATGAGGAAATAATTCCATTTGTGTTAATCATAGTTCCAATATGTTTAGCTTTAGGATACGACTCGATTGTTGGTGTTGCAATCCCACTCGTAGGCGCACATATCGGATTTGCGGGAGCTTTCCTTAATCCTTTTAATGTAGGTATTGCACAAGGGATAGCCGGAGTTCCCCTTTTTTCCGGTATTGGTTATCGAGTTATTGTCTGGTTAATTTCAACAATTGTAGGAATCGTTTTTATCTATTTTTATGTAAGAAAAATTGAAAAGAAACCTGAGCTTAGTCCAACATTTAACGAAGATAATGAAAGAAGAAGAACTGAACATTTTGATAATATTTACGAAACAAATATTGCTTTTTCTTCCCGGCATAAATTAGTACTTATCACATTTGCACTCTCATTAATTATGGTTGTAATCGGTGTGGTAAAGTTGAACTGGTTTATTGAAGAAATTGCTGCACTCTTTTTTGTTATGGGGATTGTATGCGGAATTATTGGCGGATTATCAGGCGAACAAATAGTTAAAACTTTTATTGACGGCGCAAAAGATCTTGTAGGAACTGCTTTTATAATTGCATTAGCAAGAGCAACACTTGTTATTTCAAGAGATGGTCAAATAATAGACACAATTCTTTTTAATCTTTCTCCTTTTGTTGAGTCATCTTCTTCAATATTAGCTTCGCAAAAGATGTTTTTCATTCAATCAATTATAAACTTTTTTGTTCATTCAGGAAGTGGTCAAGCGGCATTGACAATGCCTATTATGGCTCCATTAGCTGATTTAGCTGGTGTGACAAGACAAACATCAATTCTCGCTTTTCAATTAGGTGAGTTTACGAATATAATTATTCCTACTTCTGCTGTTACAATGGGTGCTTTATCAATGGCAAGAGTTCCATGGGACAAGTGGGCAAAATGGGTTTTACCATTAATGATAATATTATTTATTCTGGGATTTGCACTTTTAATTCCACCAAACTTAATGGATTGGCACTAATTTTTTATCAATCAATAAAAGAGGTCTAACATGAAAAAAATGCTCTTTGCTTTTACAATAATACTATTCGGTATTATTGATACTTTCCCTCAAGCTTCATTTACAACCGGTGCGCTTGAGGTGGCGGTTAATTCTTATGGAAGAATAAGACTTTTTACACCCGATGCAGTAAGACATCTGCAACGAGCCTCGATTTTAGTTGGAACATCATCCTCTACTGTTTATGATTATCAAAATGATGCTGATACTCAAGACCCAACGGAACTCGTTTCAAATCCGACACTTAGTGATTTTGAAATTTATGGTTCATATAATAACCAATATTCATCACTTCCGCCGGATGTTTTAGTGAAGTTGAATGTCTATGGCTGGAGCAATGGTAACTATGCTATTATTAAGTATAATGTAAAAAATAACGAAGCAAGTCCTATAACTGCAACAATAGGATTAGATATTATTCCTGAGTTAAATCAAGCTTATGGCTTTGATTCTGTAGTTTACAATAGTGATGCTAATACAATAATGTTTAGAAGAGGCTATGCAGTTAATATGGGGATAAAGCATCTATCAGCTCCGCTTGTTTCGTTGTATTCCTTTGAATATTTCTCAGGTTATTATGTTGACTCAAACTATTGGAATTGGTTGAATAGTGGATCTATTCAATCTGTTTATGGTTCAAACACTGAGGATGGTCCTGTAACTATTACCGCTCAAGCTCCTGTTACATTAAACCCGGGCGAATCTGTCGATGTATTTTATGCGATGGCACTTGGTTCAGACGAATCTGCTATGTTAGCAGGGATAGCGGCTGCAGATGCGAAATATCAATCTCAGTTTACTTCTGTTAATGATCAAAATGCTTTTCTGGATAAATTCTTTTTAGGACAAAATTATCCCAATCCTTTTAATCCGAGCACTACAATTTCTTATCAGCTTGAAAAAAGCGGTTTGGTTACCTTAAAAGTATACGATCTTATAGGAAATGAAATTGTTACTCTTATTAATAAAGAGCAACACGCAGGGTCACATCAAGTCGATTTTAATGCAAGTGAACTCAGCAGCGGACTTTATTTTTATTCAATTAAGTCAAATGGTGTTACTCAAACCAAAAAAATGATACTTATCAAATAAATCAAAAGGGTGCATTATGAAAAAATTAATTTCTTTTCTTTTTGTTTTTTTCCTTTCGTTCGTCTTAACGACGGATAGTTTTACTCAGAGTTTTTATACCGGCGCAATAGGAGTTACTCAAAGCAATGGTGGAAGAACACGCATTTTCTCAAATAATTTAACAACTAGAGCAATTGATAGATTGTCGTTATTAGTTGCTGTTAATCCAACAACTGTTTTTGATTATAATGAGGATCAAAATGGTGTTGTTAATGCAGCCACTGTGACATCTCCAGCTCTAAGTGATTTTGAAGTAACAAGTACAATTAATAATTCTTATTCAAATCTACCTCCAAATCTGGAAGTTGAAATTAATTTATACGGGTGGACGAATGGTGCTTATCTTTTAGGAAAAATGACAATCAAGAATAACGAAGCCAACGCAATTAACGCAGTGGTTGGATTGGAAATTATTCCTCAAGTTGATGGTGCTTATGGTGGAGAAACAGTTCAGTATGATGCCCCATCTAAAACTACACTCATGAATAAAACCGGATGGGCAGGAATTAGATTTTTTTCTGCATCACAAACCGCATTAAAATCAATCCATTGGGTAAGTGGTTACGGAAACGATTCGCTTTACTATTTATGGCTTACTCAAGGGTCTTTCGACGCTCCATTAACAGCAGGACCGGATGGAGCGGTTGCAGTGCTTGGACAGAATGCGATTAATGTAGCTGCAGGTCAATCGACTGTGTTTTATTTTGGTGTATCACTTGGTACAGATCAGGCGACCTGTATTAGCAATATGGATTTATGTCAACAGAAATATTTAGTAATCCTTCCGGTTGAATTAACCTCCTTTATTGGAACGCCCAATGGCAATAGTGTTACTCTTGATTGGACTACAGCTACCGAATTAAATAACCGCGGTTTCGAAGTTGAAAGAAACATTGACAACAATTGGATTACAGTCGGGTTTGTTGAAGGGAAAGGAACTACTTCTGACGTACAGAGTTACAGATTCATTGATAAGTTAGACTTAGTTAATGCTCAAACAATTAGCTATAGATTACGACAAATTGATTATGATGGTACTTATAGCTATTCAAACGAAATTGAAGTTGAATTTAGTCCGGTACCGAACGATTTAGTACTCGAACAGAATTATCCTAATCCATTTAATCCTACAACAAAAATTAATTATCAATTACCTTCTAATGGATTTGTCAATTTAAAAATTTATGATGCTATTGGTAATGAAGTTGCTACATTATTAAATCAAGTTCAAAGTGAAGGTTCTCACAGTATTGATTTTAATGCAGTTAAATTGACAAGCGGTATTTATTTTTCAGTTCTCAGATTTAATGACGTCATTAAATCAAATAAAATGTTACTAATTAAATAATTAATTTGGATAAATTCTCCGGAGATATATCCTAAACTCCGGAGAATAATTTAATCATGGCAGTACGTTACAAAGAAATTAAAGAAAAAATTCAGCAGAAATTTGAAAAACTTCCGCGTAATCATCAGATTATTGCTGATTATATAGTTGATAACTTTGATAAAATACCATTTCAAAGTGTACAAGAAATTTCGGAAAAAACCGGTGCAAGTGTCGCTTCGGTTGTTAGATTTTCTCAAAGAATTGGTTTTACCGGCTATAGTGAATTGAGGGATTCGATTTCCGATTCATTACAAAGTCATTTAACTAAACAAGATGCTTTCCCACTTGTACTACAATCATCTACAAGCGAAGACCTTCCTACTTCAGTTGCAAACATCGATATTAAAAACATTAATGAAACATTAGCGGAACTCGATAGAGAAGTATTTTCTGATGCTATTGATGTTTTTATTAATTCAAATCGTGTATTTACAGCAGGTTTAGGTATCTCGTATTTACTTGCTGAAATACTTGCTTATCAACTTACTCAGGTTGGAATAGATTCTTCAGTATTAAAGCACTCATATTCCGTTTTTGAAGAGCAAGTTTTATATCTGAACAAAAATGATGTTTTAGTTACGTTTTCATTTCCACCATATTCCAAAGAAACTATTGAAGCAGCAAAAGCAGCACACAAGAAAGGAATAAAAGTTATCAGTATAACAAATAAACCGACATCACCGGTAACATTTTATTCTTATGCAGTGCTTATTGTTAAAAGTGAAAATATGCTATTTACAAATTCATTCGCAGCCATTTCGGTCATTATTAATGCTATTGCAACGGCTTGTGCTATTAAAAATAAATCTAAAGCAAAAAAGATTCTTGCTGAAAGCGAAGAAATTATGTTTAACCAAAATTTGGTTATCAAACAATAAAAATAGAATGGAGAGATAATGTGTAACAGAAATTATTTTACTATTCCTTTTTATAGTATCCCATTAATTATCTTAATTGTAACAAGCATATTACATGCTGGCACAACCGGTAAGCTGACAGGTAAGATTAAAGATGCACAAACCGGAGAACTTTTAGTTGGAGCTAATATTATAATTGAGGGGACAACTCTCGGAAGTGCAACGAATATTAACGGTGAGTATGTTATCCTAAATATTCCTCCAGATAGATATAATGTGAAATTTTCTTATATCGGATATGAATCAGTTTCAGTTAATAGTGTGGTTATATCTGTTGATCAAACAACACAACTCTCAGTTGAGCTTAATTCTCAAAGTTTGCAATTTGGAGAAATATTTGTAACAGCAAAAAAACCACTAGTTCAAAAAGATGTTACTAGTTCAATTGCTACAATCAGTCGTGAGGAGATTGAGGCTCTTCCGGTCTCTTCATTTACTGAATTACTTTCGTTACAGGCAGGCGTTGTAGGAAGCGGTTCGAACCTTCATATTCGCGGTGGAAGATCAAATGAAGTTGCTTATATGATAGACGGTATGCTTGCTGTTGATCCTCTGTTGGGCGGGCTTGCAACTTCGGTAAATAATGATGCAATTCAAGAGTTAAGTTTATTAAGTGGTACT